>FWPU01001736.1_pt1 | contig 63843 bp, 55 predicted proteins | sample 2228361 | NCBI WGS metagenome assembly FWPU01 (sample SAMEA103939777, study PRJEB20133) | metagenome
GCCTAAGGAGACCCTCCTCAAAAAATCAACTGCATGAAGCACTCCCTTTGAATCTTCACCCTCAAGCCCGAGCCTTCTGTTCTGATGGGCTCCTGTTGCAATGAAGATGGCTTCAAATCCCTGTCGCTTAAGATCTTGAAGAGAAAGATTTTTACCCACAGGGGTGTTCAATTTAATTTCAACTCCCATCCGAGTGAGAATACTCAGTTCTTTATTCAGAATTCCTCTGGGAAGGCGATACTCCGGAATTCCAACGGCTAGCATTCCTCCTAAGACCGGAAGGGCCTCAAAGATGGTCACGCTGTAGCCTTTCCTTCTTAAGTCATGGGCAGCAAGCAAGCCAGCAGGCCCTGATCCCACAATGGCCACCTTCCTTCCATTCTCTTCAGGAACGGAAATATCGTTTGAGTCTTCTTTTTCGTAATCCGAGACGAATCTTTTGAGCGCATCAATTGCAACCGCCCGGTCTACCTCCTTTCTTCGGCAGGCCTCCTCACAGGGATGGGTACAGATTCGACCGGTAATTCCTGGAAAAGGATTCTTCTCTCGAATAAGGGCAAGGGCCTCTTTAAATTTTCCAGCAGAGATGAGGGCGATATATCCTTGAGCATTGACATGGATCGGACAGGTGGCCCGACAAGGAGGAGTCCCCCTTTTTGTGATGCCATAAGCACTGGGCATGGCCTGGGCAAAGAGTTGATAGATGGCTGCCCGGGTGATGAGCCCTTGCTCATAATCATTGGGTATCTTCACCGGGCAGACCTTGGCGCACTCCCCGCAGGCCTTGCAATCTTCGATCGAGACATAACGAGCCTTTTGGTGAATGGTGACCTTGAAATCTCCTGGTTCACCTTCCACCTTTTTCACCATTGCATTGGTCAGGATTTCAATATTGCGATGCCTTCCGGCATCAACCAGTTTTGGGGACATGATGCACATCGAGCAGTCATTGGTAGGAAAGGTCTTATCAAGCTGAGCCATCGTTCCCCCAATACTTAGCCTATTTTCAACCAGATAGACCTTATACCCTGACTCAGCAAGGTCCAGAGAGGTTTGGATGCCTCCAATTCCGCCTCCAACTACCAGCACTGCACCGATTTGTTTTTGTGCTGATAAGGTCATTTCAGGGTGACCTCCGGTTAAGTTTTCTAAGGAGTTCAGTGGGCCTTATCCGGTTCATCTTCATTCCTAATTCATCAGGGTCTATTCCGAGGGCCAGGCCCAAAAGTTGGGGGTAGAAGAGGACGGGCAATTTAAACTCTTTTTGAAAGACCTTTTCGATCTTACGTTGATTCCCTTCGTACATGACACTGCAAAAGGGACAGATGAGGACCATGGCATCCCCTTTTTTGGCCTGAATATGTTCCAACTTCTTTTGGGACATCCTAAGGGCGGTCTGTTCATCGATGGCCAGTATTCCTCCACCACAACACTGGAGTTTATCCTCGTAAGGGATGGGTTCTGCTCCTGTGGCCTGAATTAGTTCGTCTAAACTTTTTGGATTTTCTGGATCCTCTACTTTCCCATAAAGGGTGGAGGGTTTGATATAGTGGCATCCATAATGGGGGGCTATACGAATGGAGGAGAGGTCAACCCTGACATTTTCAGAAATCTTTTTCTTTCCAATCTCCTCCTGAAGGATACGGGTGAAGTGGGTGATGCGAACTTCCCCTTCATATTTTATTCCCAGGCTTTCTGAAAGATCCTGATTGATCCTTTTGCGGAGATTTTGGTCCTTTTGAATTTCATGCTTGGCCTCAGAGAGGGAACCACAACAGGCGCTGCAGAGGGTACAGAGGGGGAGGCCTTTTTGCTCCGCCAGGGCGAGATTGCGAGCGGCCATTAAGAGGTAAGCGTAGCGGTTAATCGATTTGATGGGATAACCACAGCAACAGAACTCAGGGATGTCATGAAGATGGATGCCAAGCCTCTCAGCCACCTTACGTGCGGAGACCTCATAATTCAAGGTCCTGACCGGAACCGTGCACCCTAAGAAAAGAGTATATTGATAAAGAGGAGATTGGTCCTCAAAATGATCCTTCACGATGGAGGTCCAGTTTTCCAAAAATTTTTCTCACATCATCCGTTTTGCCTTGGATGGGAGGAAGGGAAAATTCCATCCTCTTCTCATTTTCAAAATCAGTCACTTCCAAGAGACGACCCGACGAAGAGAGGAGATCCAGTTGGGCCTTCATCGCTTGAGGAAGATATCCTTCCCTCACGGCGATGTTTTTGATCGCATTCATCAATTCAGGGATTTTCACATCTTGCGGGCATCTTTCAAAACAGGTGTAACAAGATGAGCAAAGCCAGATGAAGGGGCTGGAAAGGACCTCCTTTTTCATCCCCAGTAGGGCCATCCGGATGATCCGCCTTGGATTATAAGCATCTGTGATTTCTCTGACCGGGCATCCGGCGGTACAGGTCCCACAAGAAAAACACCTTTTTATATTCTCTCCTCCTGGCTCCGAAGCAATCAAGAACTTAAAATGGGGATCAAGGTCCTTTGAGTCGATCATAAGAGAGTTATCACCCTTTTAATTTATTTATAAGATTTACTGCCCTTTTTTTCAATCTTAAATGACCCTCTCCATAAGACGAATCGATAAAAGGAAGACAGAACCCTTTCCCATCTCTATAAGGGGTTATCTTTCTATTCTTTCATCTTTTTAACCCTTGTGATCTCTGATTTAATGAATTCAACCAGGGCCTCTCCTCTGAGTAGATTTTTTAATTCTTCTCCGAGATTGGAGGGGTTGATCTTACAAATCCAGCCCTTATCATAAGGGCTTTCATTGATCAATTCAGGGGTCTCTTCAAGTTCTTGGTTTACAGATTCTACTTGGCCAGAGACCGGAGCATAGATTCTACCTACCCACTTTCCAGATTCCATGGAGCCACAGGGTTTTCCCTGCTCAACATTTCTTCCAACAGAGGGGAGTTCTACATAGACAATCTGGCCTGCCAGTTTCTGGGCAAAATCACTGGTTCCCATGGTTACCTTATCTCCATCGACTTTGGCCCAAAAATGTTCCTTGTGATAATAGACGTCGTCAGGGAAAAAGTAGCCTTCAATCTCCATATTCAAGTCTCCTTTCTTTTTTTCGGATTTATATACAATAAATGAATTTTAATCACAAGAGGTTTTTGTGTGGGATGCCTTGACAAAAGTCGCCATTGATGATAAATGAATGTAACAAAAATCACAAAATGAAAAGGAGGCAATTTTATGACAATTAGCAAATGGATGACTGCAGGAACCGTCCTAAAAATGATGGCCATGCATTATCCTGACAAGTTAGGTGCGGGCGATAAATTCCGAAACATGACCTTTAAAGAGTGGAATGAGAGGAGCTGCAGGGTTGCCAATGCCTTAAATCAATTAGGGGTTAGAAAGGGAGACCGATTTGCCATCCTCGCTTACAACTGCGTGGAATGGATGGAATTTTATGCTGGTTCTGCAAAGGGAGGTCAGGTCACTGTTCCGGTCATGTTCAGACTCGCTCCTCCTGAAATCGAATATGTGGTCAATCACTCCGATTCAAAGGCGTTTATCGTTGCCAAGGAGTTCGTTCCTTTGGTGAATTCCATTCGGAATAGACTTCCCAATATTCCACCGGAAAATTTCATCTACTTTGGAGACGACCAGACCCCTGAGGGTTATCAGTCCTATGAGGCTCTCCTTTCGAAGGCTTCTCCAGAGGAACCAGAGGTAGAGGTGGATGCAGAAGATATGTGGAATATTATGTATACCTCTGGAACCACTGGGAAGCCAAAAGGAGTGGTGAGAACCCATGAAGGAAATGTTTCTCAGTATATCTTGAATGCGATCAATATGGGCCTAAGGCCAGATGACTGTGTGATGCTGGTCATGCCCATGTGCCATATCAATTCAATCTACTATTCGTTCACCTACACCTATGTCAGTGCGAGGGTTTTTGTCTATAACATGGTCAGTTTTGATCCAGAGGACCTGTTAAGGACCATTGAAAAGGAGAAGATTACCTTCACTTCCCTGGTTCCCACCCATTACATCATGATCCTATCCCTCCCAGATGAGGTCAAAAAGAGATATGATGTGAGTTCGATCCGGCAGCTCCTCATCTCTTCTGCCCCTGCCCGGAAGGATACCAAATTGGCCATCATGGATTATTTTAAAAATGCGGAACTTTGGGAGGCCTATGGGTCAACAGAGGCAGGGTTGGTCACCCTGCTCAGACCTGAAGAACAATTTAAAAAATTGGGGTCCATTGGAAGGGAGATATGGGGAACAGACCGGATTAAAATTCTGGATGAAAACGGAAAAGAAGTCCCCAGAGGACAGGTGGGGGAACTCTATTCACGGACTCCCCACGTTTTTAAAGAGTATTGGAAAGATCCAGAGAAGACCAAATCTGTTTTCCAAGGGGAGTGGTTTTCAGCAGGGGATATGGCCTATCAGGATGAGGATGGATACTTTGTCCTGGTCGATCGGAAAGCCAATATGATCATCACAGGAGGTGAAAATGTCTTTCCATCGGAAGTGGAGAATGTGATCGGTTCACATCCTGCGGTCAAGTATGTGGCAGTCATCGGTGTTCCTGATCCTAAATGGGGAGAGGCGGTCAAAGCGGTAGTAACTCTCCACCAGGGGAAGACCGCAACGGAAAAAGAACTGATCGATTATTGCAGAGGAAAGATTGCAGGATATAAGATCCCGAAATCGGTTGATTTTATCAAGGATGAGGAGATGCCCATGACCCCGACCGGAAAGATCCTTCATCGCATTTTAAGGGAGAGATACGGGAAGTGGAGTGATGGGAGATAGGATTCATTTTATAAATGCAGGGTTTCCCAGAAAAGATTTAGGAGCAATGGATGCTTAGAAGCCTTCGGATAAGGTTTATTCTTTATGCAGGAATTACCCTCTTTGCCATTCTCCTTTTCCTGCCCACCTTGACCACAGAATTACCACCGTGGTTTTATAAAGTCATCCCCACAGAAAAGATCCACCTGGGGCTTGATTTACAAGGAGGGATGCACCTTGTGCTCGAAGTGGAGGGAGAAAAGGCGGTAGAGAGTTATGTCGAAAGAATCAAGAATAATCTGAAGGATGACCTGAAAGATAAGGGAGTCCCGGTAGGAAGGATTGAGAGGGAGAAGACAGACCGAATTGTCATGGAAGTTTCCGGGGAGAAGGCCAGATGGGAGAAGATCCTCAGTGATCGGTACCCGATGTTACAAGAACTCTCCACCACCCCCCTTGAAAAAGGGATTTGGAGAATTGGACTGGTCTTGGATAGCAAGGAAGCAGACCATATCCGGAAAAACGCCATTGATCAAGCCTTGGAGACGATTCGAAATCGAATCGACCAGTTCGGTGTCTCAGAGCCAGAAATCACGCTTCAAGGGGTGGATCGTATTTTGGTTCAACTCCCTGGGATCAAAGACCCACAGAGGGCGATCAAACTGATTGGCCAGACCGCCCTGTTGGAATTTAAACTCGTCGATGATGAGGCAGACCTTGAAGAGGCCTTAAAGGGAAACATCCCCGAGGGAGATATCATTCTTTATCAGAGAATCGTAGATCCCAAGACTGGTGGGGTGAAAAAGGTTCCTTATCTGTTGAAGGAAAAGACCTTAATGACTGGTGATGTTTTAAAAGATGCAAGGGTTGCACTTGATTCACAATTTCATGAACCCTATGTTGCCCTGGAATTTGATGACATCGGGGCAAAACTATTTGAGCAGATTACAGGGGCCAATGTGAAGAAGAGGCTGGCCATCATTCTGGACAACAATGTCTATTCCGCTCCTGTCATTCAAGAGAGGATCTCGGGAGGGAGGGCTCAGATTACAGGTCGTTTTGATATGAAAGAGGCCAGCGATCTGGCCATTGTGCTCAGGGCAGGGGCATTGCCCGCACCGGTCAAGATTATTGAGGAAAGGACCGTTGGGCCTTCTTTGGGACAGGATTCTATCCGAAAGGGGATCATCTCTATTCTGATCAGCGCAGTGCTGGTCGTAGCCTTTATGATTTTTTATTACAGGGTCTCAGGGGTGATTGCAGATATAGCGCTTATTCTTAACGTCCTATTGGTCTTAGCCGCCCTTGCCCTCTTCCGAGCCACCCTTACCCTTCCGGGCATTGCGGGGCTAGTTCTATCCATTGGAATGGCGGTGGATGCGAACATTCTCATCCATGAAAGAATCAAAGAGGAGTTGAGATGGGGGAAAACCATTCGGGCAGCGATCGATCAAGGTTATCATCGAGCCTTTATTACAATCATTGATTCCAATCTGACCACCTTGATTGCAGGAGTCTTGCTCTATCAATTTGGGACAGGACCTGTGAAGGGTTTTGCAGTGACCCTCTGCATTGGAATATTGGCCAATATTTTTACTGCAGTTTATGTGACAAGGTGGGTTTTCGATTTTCTTACCCTTAAAGTGGGAGTCAAGAGACTGAGCATCTAAAGAAATGGAGTTAATCTCTAAATGGAATTCATAAAACCAGGAACTCGTTTTGACTTCATCGGAAAGAGGAAATATACGCTCTGGATTTCAACGGTAGCCCTTCTCCTTAGCCTTGGGTCTATCTTTTTCCATGGGGGGATAAAATATGGAGTGGACTTCGCAGGGGGGATCCTCATCCAGATTAGATTCTCAAAGCCCACCCACATCTCCGAAGTTCGAGGAGCCATGGAGAGGATGGGTTCAAAGGAGGCCATGGTTCAGGCCTTTGGGGGGGAGAACGAATTTTTAATCCGCATTGAAAAAACCCAGGAAGACCTGGAGGAGATGTCAAAGAAGATTCAACTCTCCCTTCAGGAACAATTTAAGGGTAAGGATCTGGAAGTTCGAAGGGTCGAGGTGGTGGGTCCAAAGGTTGGAAAGGATCTAAAAAGGAAGGCCCTTTGGGCCGTTGGCCTCTCCTTTCTTGGAATGTTAATCTATGTGGCATGGAGATTTCGAGAAGTCTCTTACGGACTGGGAGGAATTGTCGCTCTTGTCCACGATGTCATTGTAGCCTACGGGGCCCTCTCCATCACCCATCGAGAGTACTCGTTAACCGTTTTAGCGGTCATCCTCACTATCATCGGTTTTTCCATCAATGATACGATTGTCATCTTTGATCGGGTTAGGGAAAATCTGAAAAAGATGAGAAAAGAGAGCCTTGAGACGATTTTTAACATCAGTGTCAACGAGACCCTTGGCAGAACCATCCTTACCTCTGGAACGGTGATGATGGTGGTGCTGATCCTCTTCTTGTTCGGTGGGCCAGTGATTAATGACTTTGCGTTCACCCTGGTTGTGGGATTGATTTCTGGAACCTATTCCACGGTCTATATTGCAAGTCCGGTGGTCTTGTTTTGGCATCATCATGTGACGGAAAAAAGAAAGAGAGGCAGATGAGATTATTGACATTGATGTTGAAAATATTTTAATTAGATTAATTTAAAAGGGATAGCCCATGAAGACCTATCAGGCAAAAAAGGAAGACTTGAAACCTCAATGGTATCTGGTTAATGCAGAGGGAAAGGTGTTAGGCCGATTGGCCTCGAAACTGGCAAGCCTTTTAAGGGGAAAAGGGAAACCGACCTACACACCTCATCTGGATACAGGAGATTTTGTCATCGTCATTAATGCAGAGAAGGTGGTCCTGACTGGAAAGAAGATGAAGGATAAGATCTATTACCATCATACCGGATATCCAGGGGGGATCAAGTCGATCAGTGCTGAAAAACTGATGACCAAAAAGCCCACGGAGTTGATTCGGATTGCAGTCAAAGGGATGCTCCCTAAGAACAGTTTAGGTCGGAAGATGTTTCGGAAACTGAAGGTCTATGCAGGTCCGGAACATCCTCACGAGGCCCAGAGGCCTAAATTGATCGATTTATGAAAGAGAGGGACGATTGTGGCAGAACCAATTTATGCAACGGGTAAACGGAAGACAGCCATTGCAAGGGTTTGGCTTGAGCCAGGGGATGGCAAGTTTGTTGTAAACGAACGGTCTTTGAAGGAGTATTTCGGAAGGGAGACCTGTGAGATGATCGCCCTTCAGCCCTTCGAGGTCACTGGAACCCAAAATCAATTCAATGTGAGGGCCAATGTTCGGGGTGGGGGAATTTCCGGCCAATCAGAGGCCATTCGGCATGGGATTTCAAAAGCCCTCCTCCAATATAATGAAGGGTTTAAAGAAGCCTTGAAGAAGGCAGGATTTTTGACCCGAGATTCAAGGATCAAAGAACGAAAGAAGTACGGAAGGAGAGGGGCCAGGAGGAGGCCTCAGTACTCCAAACGGTAACCTCAAGATTTTATTGAGGCGAGTTGGGAAGGGAGGTCAAAGGCACCTCCCTTTTTTGTAAGGGGGGAATCTTATGAAAACCAAGGTGGCTGTGATTGGAGCAACGGGGTATACAGGATTGGAACTTCTTCGCCTCCTTCTTTATCACCCGGAGGTTGAGGTGACTGCCTTGACTTCACAAAAGTATGCAGGCATTCCGATTGACCAGGTCTTTCCTTCTCTGATGAAGAGCCTTCCTTTGAAGTGCGAGGAGCTTCAGGCTGATCTCATTTCAGAAAAAGCGGATTTCATCTTTACCGCTGTCCCCCATAAGACAGCCATGGAGATCGTCCCCCTTTTTTATCGGCAGGGGAAAAGAGTGGTTGATCTCAGTGCGGATTTTCGGTTTAAGGAAGCAGGCCTTTATGAGAAGTGGTATCAAAAACATACTTCCCCCCATCTTCTTCCTGAATCGGTCTATGGTCTTCCAGAACTTCATCGGGAAAAGATTCGAAGCGCCAAGATTGTAGGAAACCCGGGATGCTATCCAACAGGGGCCTTGCTGGGATTAATTCCTCTGGTCAAGAGAAAGTGGATCTCCCTTGAAGGGATTGTGATCGATTCGAAATCAGGAGTCAGCGGTGCAGGGAGGGATGTGGTTTTAGAGTCCCTCTTTTGTGAGGTCAATGAGGGGGTGAAGGCTTACAAGATCTTTTCTCACCGCCACACTCCTGAAATCGAACAGGAGTTAAGCGGACTGGCTCAAAGAGAAGTTCGCGTCACCTTTGTCCCCCATCTCATCCCGATGGACCGTGGGATTTTGACAACAATTTATGTCAACCTCATCGAGAGATTAACCCTTGAGCAGGTCATCGAAGCGTTCCAAGAGGCCTACCAGAATGAACCCTTTATAAGAATCCATCCCAAGGGGAAATTTCCAAACACCAAGGAGGTGAGGGGCTCCAATTATTGTGATATCGGAGTGGCGGTCAATGAAGCAGGGGATGGAGCGATCGTTGTGACAGCCATTGATAATCTGGTGAAAGGAGCTTCTGGCGAGGCGGTTCAGAATATGAATATTATGTTAGGGTATCCTGAGGCCCTGGGCCTTGAGAGCCTCCCTCTCGTTCCATAGTCTCCTCACCCTTAGCTCCATTTCTTATTCATCTCAAGGGATAATTCTTGGGTAAGCCTTAGGGCCTTTTCAGCCAACTCCATGGAGACAGAAGCGAGGCCACAACTTTGAGAGACCAGGGAGTTTTTAAGGAGTGCCTCTCTGGAAATTCCCTCTTTGACCAATTGATCAATCTTTTCTTCCAGACTGGCCATCAAGGCTGAGGTGGTCTCCACCCTGAGCGAATCCTCCTCTGAAGGGACAATTCCCCAACCCAGCCATCCTCCTTTTTGGAGAAATCTTCTCAATTCAGGGGCATAAACAAGCATATTGGGGAAATAACGATAGGCATCGAAATGGATGACCTTGATTGAGGTTTCCGTCACGATAGACCAATCGGTTGCCCCACAGATGTGGATTCCTGAAGGGCCTTTGAGAAAAGAGAGGACAGATTCAAGACAGTCGATGATCTCCTTTTTACTTAAATTCATACTAATCGAACCATAACTGCTTAGCAGAGGTTCGTCCAGGAAGATCAGGGTCTCGGCCTCCGGGACGATTCTCTGAAACTCTTTCTCCTGCCATCGTGCCTTTTGCCCGAGGACCTTGAGCATCATCTCCTTCAGATTGGGATCGTAGAGGATGGGGATCCTCTTTTCGTCAAGAAGCCCCAATCCCAAGGTGATTGGGCCAGTGATCTGTCCTTTGATGAGGAGAGGCCTTTTCCCTTTTAGTATTTTCAGCATGGCGTGAAGTCCAGAGGCATTGTCCTCCCTGATTTGGAAATTATCAAGATTCCCAGATTGGGTGATTTCATAGAACCTCTCCCATTCTGAAGAAGGGTCAAACGGGGTTCGAAAGTAGAGTCTTTCCTTCTCCCTGACAAGACCAGGCATCCCTTCAGTAAACTGGGAAAGCATCTCCTCCCTCGATCCCCGGAGAGGAAGCTGGGGCCAGTACGGAGATTCAGGGAAATGATTTAGGATGGCCTCGCATGCCTGATAGGGATCAGAGTGAGGAAGGCTTCCAATGCCAATAGGTAAAAAGGGTCTCAGATTCATTCTCCTTGGTATTTCTCTTTTAGGATTTTAGAGATTTCCATCAAAAAGCCAAAGGCCTTCTCCACAATCTTCTCCTCGTTGCCTGGGAGCGAGCATTGTTCATTGGTTTCTGCACCGAGATCTCGAAGACAGCATCTTGCAGGTGCAATCAATGCCTGATCAGAGATCTCTTTTAACGTAACTCCAGTAAATTCTGAAATCGTGTTCCAATATTCTGAAAGGAGGGAGGCAAGTTTTTCCGGGGTCTGGAGCGATAGGGTTGCGGAATCGGTGGGAACAATCCCCCAGGAGATCACGCCTCCTTTTTTAATAAACTCAGCCACGCTCCCCACATACTCCTTGGGCATAAATCCAATTTGGAAGGCATCGAAGGAAAGAATCTCCACCCCCAACTCTAAGAGATAGGGTAGGTTTACATCCGCACAGAGGTGAAGGCCCTTAGGGCCTTCCAGCCCCTGAACAAAATTCTTATAGTCCTCCTTGGCCTGTTGATCGTTATATCCTGATAGACCACTAAAGACATAACCCAGCCCTGGTTCATCTACCCAGACAAAGGCATTTTCATTTTTCATTCTTAACTCTTGATATTGAACATTCACCTTCTTCTGGATGAAATCGAAAAGAATTGCCCTTACCTCCTCATGATAGAGGATGGGTTTTAGATTTTCATCCAATACTTTAAAACCAAAACTCACAGGACCTGTGACCTGCCCCCGGATGGCCCTATAATTTTGGAGGTCTTTGGAGAGGAACTCTCTAAATACCCTTGAATAGTTTGGAGTGAGCCTATAGATCTGAGGGTCATCCATCTTGGCGTAGTAATCATCGACTTCTTCCCGAAATCTTAAGGTATTAAAGACAAGCCTTCCCTTTTCAAAATCGATCTCTATCCCAGGAAAATTCTCTGAAGATTGGATATACATATCCTCATAGAGGCTCACATTTGGGAGTTGTGGCCAGAAGGGGATATCAAGGCTCAGCACAAGTTCAAGAGCCCTATCCACCTCTCGATGGGGCATGATGCCCATAGCGGTGGTGCTGCAATTGGCCTCAAATCGCATTGATTTAAAATCTTGTGAATTTACTACAATATCGATTAAATTTTTTTAAAAATCAAGGCTTGTGAATTTTATTTTCAAGGTGATTTTAAACGTAGTTTTTAATGGAGGGGGATAAGGTGAAGACAAAAAGAAGTCTAATGGTGAACTGTTAGGCCATCAAAATTAAGCAATGATTAGGTATCATTGTTTACCTCCAGAGGTAAGTGAGGAATAGTCAATATCATTTTTCCATCAAACTAAAATACGCCCTTGGGGTCTTTCGAAACAAAAATCAAACGATTGTTTTTATGAAAAAAATACAATTTAAGGAGTAACCACGTTTGAAATGATGGAAACTTTTTGTATTTTAGAAATAAAGCTATAGATATAACTACTGGGATTTATTAGGTATTTTTTTATTGACATTAATTTATAATTATGTATTATTATAGAAATATAGAATTAAAATGCGCAAAAAAGTCCCTCTTTATATTCAAATCGAAAATATTATTAAGTCGAAAATCCTCTCAGGAGAAATAAAGGAAGGGGATCGCCTTCCACCTGAGAATGTATTGTCGAAACAATTTAATGTAAGCCCATTGACCATTAGACAAGCCCTATCCTTTATGGTGGAAGAGGGGGTATTGGATCGGAAGCCTGGAATCGGGACAATAGTCAAAAAGAACCCCTATGAAAAAATTACCCTCGGCCTCTCAGGAAAAATAGATGAACTTCTTTCACTTGGTTTGGATACTGAGACAAAAAGCCTCTGTTCTGAGGTCATCCAGGGATTCGAAAAACCTGTACACTATCTCAAATTAAATCCAACAGACCTGATCTATTTTGTCGAAAAACTGAGATACTGGAAAGCAATTCCAGTAATGGTAGTGGATGAATATGTGCCATATTCGTTAGTAGCCCCATTTATTAAAAACAAAAAATCGAAATTATCTTTATATTCCATTTTAACTCAGCGAAAAGGAGTGATTCTAAAGGAAGCGGTCCAGACCATTGAATCCTCAACAGCAGATCAACGAATTGCCAATCTCCTCCAAATCGAAATGGGATCTCCATTGTTTTATATAGAACGAACTTTTTTTGAAAAGTCCGGTCTCCCAGTACTTTTCCAAATCAACTTCACCCGTGCAGAGTATTTCAAATTTTCAGTCCATCTCAGTTGGGAGAGAAGGGAGAAAGAGATGAAATGGGTAGTCTATTGATATCGAGAAGAATTCTTAAAAGCCATTAAAATTATTATCAATGATGGGATTAGTTATTTCCTAAAAAGAAGAAGCTGATGGAGATCGATCTTAACTAGCTCATTTAAGTGTTATAAGATTAAATATTATACATTAAGTTATGAAAAAGTTGGAATGGACTATTAATAACAATTCTGTAGTTTAGCAAAAATTTATAATTCATTGAAATACAAGGCATATTAAAATCTCTACTCTGTCATTCCTGCGAAAGCGGGAATCCAGTAAAATCAATAGGTTCTGGATTCCTGCCTCCGCAGGAATGACAAAATTTGCTAAACTGCAGTAACAATTATTATGGGGAAGAAGTTTGAAGAGAATTAAAACGGGAATATAAAGTATACGGTGAAATAATAAAGGTATTGAAGATCGGAAAATATTAATGGAATAAATGAAATAATATGAAAGGAGGAAGAATTTATGAAAAAGACTGTCGCTTTCTTCTTGGTGTTGAGTTTATTAATGTTATATGGTTCTTATGGTATTTGTGCCGACTATCCCACCAAACCTATCAAGTTAATCGTTCCTTGGGCAACCGGAGGGATAACCACTTTTATGGCCCATGCCTTGGCTGATCATTTGAAACCAATTTTTAAAGAGGGCGTGGTTGTTCATAACATGCCTGGAGCCCAAGGGACAGTGGGGACTCATTCGGTTGCCACTGCTAAACCTGATGGGTACACATTAGGCTCCATTCCGATTGGCCCTATCGTTACCCAACCCATCTTTGAAAAAACACCTTATGCTCACACAGACTTAGAGCCCGTTTGCCAGTTCTCTTATCTCCCCCTGTTTTTAATCTGCGGTGGCCATACGCCTTACAAGACCGTCCAGGAATTTATTGAATTTGCCAAGAAAAATCCGGAAAAGGTCATTTACCACCACCCAGGTGATAAGACAGTCCCCTATTTCTCTTTGAGATCCTTTGCTTCTGTCCAAGGAATTAAGATCGTTAAGGCAGTCCCTTATCCTGGGATGGGCAAAGCGGTCATGGATATGATTGGGGGACATGTCGATGTCGGGCCCGCATCGATCGGTGAGATCGTCCCCTATATGGAAGGAGACAAGATTCGGTTGCTTGTCTTCTTTGCAAAAAAGAGATGGGAAGAATTCCCAAATGTCCCATCCTCTGAGGAACTGGGGGTCAAGGCTCTGCCGAAGATATGGAATGGGGTCTTTGCTCCGAAAGGGACACCCAAAGAAATCTTAGACCTATTAGAAAGGTCGATCCGAGAAGCCGTTTTCTCGAAGGGATTTCAAGAGGCCATGAAAAAGTTAAAACAGCCCATTGAATTTTTAGGTAGGGAGGAGTTTAGAAAGGTCATCGAAGAAGATGTGAAATATTTCCAGAGAATGAAAGAGGAGGCTAAGTAATTGTCGATCCTCTTTCTCATTTTATCTATTCTCATCTGCCTGGGTTCGGTGAAAATGGGGATTGGAAGGCTGAGTGAGCCGGGCCCGGGTTTAATGCCTTTCGGAGGAGGTATCCTTTTGGGAATACTCTCACTGGGGGATCTTTTATTAAAAAACGCTCGCAGACCAAAAGGGGAAGAGATTGGATTCAAAGGGGTGAGGTGGGATAGGCTCTTTCTGTTGATTATTATCCTTTTCGCCTTCACGCTTCTGCTTCCTATTCTTGGATATCTCATTACAACCTTTCTGGTCATGTTTTTTCTCTATAAGGGGATCGAACCTCAAAAATGGTGGGCGGCGCTCTTGGGCGCCTTTTTCTCTACCATCCTCACTTATCTCCTTTTTGCTGTTGCATTAAAAACTTTGTTCCCTGAAGGAATTTTTTCCTTTTAATGAGAATATCCTATGGGATTTTTTGAAAATATTCTTTATGGTTTTCAAGTCGCTGGTCAGCCTATCAATCTTCTATATTGTTTTATAGGGGTCCTGATTGGAACGTTGGTGGGAGTTCTTCCAGGTATCGGTCCAGCAGGTGCTATCTCTTTACTCTTACCTGTTACATTCCACATCCCTCCCGTCTCAGCGATTATTATGTTAGCAGGCATCTATTATGGATCCATGTATGGAGGATCTACCACATCCATCTTGGTCAATATCCCAGGGGAGGCCACGTCTGTCATTACCTGTTTGGATGGATATCAAATGGCACGCCAAGGCCGGGCAGGCCCTGCATTGGGAATAGCGGCTTTTGGATCTTTTATCGCAGGGACCCTCAGCGTCATTGGATTGATGTTCTTAGTCCACCCTTTGGCTAATCTGGCTCTTCGATTCGGTCCTCCAGAGTTCTTTGCCTTAATGTGCCTGGGGTTAATTCTGATTACTTATCTCGCCAGAGGTTCAATGATCAAGGCCCTCATCATGGCCGTCTTCGGAATAGTATTGAGTTTCGTTGGAATGGATATCTTTACTGCTCAACAGCGGTTTACCTTTAATATCCCCCAATTGATGGATGGGGTCGGATTGATCCCCCTTGTCATGGGCCTTTTCGGAATCTCAGAGGTGTTGATCAATATCGGTGCACCAGTCCCCCAAGAAATCTTGAAGACAAAGATCCAAAACCTTTTTCCAAATCTCAAAGATTGGAAACAGTCAATCATGCCCATCCTCCGAGGCACGGGTTTGGGTTTCTTCTTAGGAATTCTACCAGGAGCAGGGGCCATCACTTCCCCTTTAATGTCCTATGCTATTGAGAAAAAGTTATCGAAATCTCCGGAAAAATTTGGGACAGGTGCAATTGAAGGAGTAGCTGGGCCAGAGGCTGCAAATAATGCCGCTTCTGGAGGTGCCTTCATTCCTCTCCTCTCTCTCGGTATTCCGCCCAACATTATGATGGCCCTTCTCTTAGGCGCTTTAATGATCCATGGGATATTTCCTGGCCCATTTTTTATTAAGAAATATCCTGAACTCTTCTGGGGAACAGTCGTAAGCATGTATATTGGGAATGGAATGCTTCTGATCTTAAATCTTCCTCTGATTCCCTTATGGGTTCGCGTTCTAAAGATTCCTTACAAAATTCTGTTTCCTCTCATCCTCCTCTTTTGTCTCATTGGTGTTTATAGCGTCAGTCACAGCCTTTTTGATGTGACCCTAATGATCTTCTTTGGTGTCCTTGGTTATTTTTTGAGGCGATCGGGTTTTGAATTGGCTCCGTTGGTCTTGGCTTTCGTTCTTGGACCGATTATGGAACGTACCTTCCGCCAATCCTTAATTATTTCAGGTGGAAGTTTCGCAATCTTCATCTATCGCCCGATTGCAGGAATTTCGCTTCTTATCACTTTTACGCTCCTTCTCCATTCATTGTTCCAATCTATTAGAAGTCGGAGGAGCCGAATAAAAATGAATGGATCATAAAATCCATAAATTTAACTTGCTATTGACGGAGGTGTACTATGGCAGAGATCATTAGTCCAGGAAGTCAAAGGGGGATTCCTGGAAATGTAGAGATGCCCCTATCAGTCGAGCGGTTACCCAATGGTAATACCCTTATTGCAGATGGAGGGGACGAGGCTGGTTTCGGGAGCGAAATTGTGGAAGTAGACCGTGTGGGGAATATTGTCTGGAATTACAACGAAGGCCTCCGTTTTGCCCACAGCGGGCGTCGTTTGAGAAATGGGAATACTTTGATTACGGATACCACCAATAACCGGTTGATTGAGGTGACTCCTGATAAAAAGATCGTGATGAATTCTGACCATTGGAGTGGAGGAACAGGAACATTATCGGATGGGTCCCATCTTCATTATCCTAACGAGGCCTTTGAACTTGAAGATGGGACTTTCTTAGTGACAGATCGGAACAATGACCGTTGTATTCAGGTGGACCGAAAAGGGAAGGTGATCTGGGCTTTTGAAAAGGAACTTCAACATCCTCACAACGCAAATGCTTTACCTAATGGGACTATCTTAATCTCGGATTCTGATGGTAACAGGATTCTTGAAATTAATCGGAATAAGGAAATTGTATGGTCTTATGGGGATGGGTCTATCGAGACTTTGTGGTGGCCGAGGAGTGGGATTAGGTTGGAAAATGGTAATACATTAATCACAGACAGTAAGAATCATCGTATTATTGAAGTATCGCCTGAAGGAAAGACTGTTTGGGTATTTCAAACAGAGCACGTGGACAAGTTTTATATCACGCACGCTACAAGAGAAGGTACTTTTCTGGTCGCTTGTACAGGACATCATCAAGTGATCGAAGTGGATAGGACAGGGAACATCGCATGGTTATTTAGAAACTACCGAAGGCCTGCACCAATATTTTCCCGTTTGACCAATGGTTTTTTTAAGGAAGTGGGAGAAGATGGAATTCCATTATATTGGGTATTGGCGAAAAGGCTTTCTGAAGGTGGAGGAAGAGTGATATGGGACAATACTCATAAACCTAATCCATGTCCCGGGTTGGAATATGACAGGCCTGGAGCACTTTTTCTCCAACAATCCATTGCAGTAAAGCCAGGGACTACTTATCGAATAGGGGGTGATATTAAGACGATAGATGTCAAAGGGGCAGCATGTCTCATGGTCGATTTTTTTGATAGTTATTGCGGGAGTCTCTTCAAAGATATTACTCTCACGCCATCTGGGCAATTATTTACAGGCACAAATGATTGGACACATGACATCTTTGAGGTGAGAGTTCCATTCCGTGCGACCTATGCTGAATTTCGAATCTCTATCAACAATAGCGGAAAAGTCTTTGTCAGAAATTTAATGATGAATCCAATTTAATATAGGATTTAACAAAACATAACTAAAAGGGGGAGTCGGTCCAATGGGAATTGATAAGGAGATCAGTGAGAAAAGAAAAAGACAATGTAGAAAACTGATTGAAATCTCAAAAGAGATTGTAAGGCAGGCTTTCGACCGTTTTAAGTTTGACGAATTGGGAATCACATGGACAGGAGGAAAGGATAGCACCTTAACCCTATGGGTTATTCGTCAGGTTTGTGAAGAAAAGGGGGTACCGCTTCCTAAGACGTTACTCATTGGTGAAGGGGATGAATTTGAAGAGATCGAGCAGTTCGTAAAAAATATGAAAGAAAGATGGAGTATTCCGCTTGAGATATCTCGAAACGAGGATGTCCTACAAGCAGCGAAATATCAATTGAATGCTATAGTGAAAGTGGAAGACTTAAATGAAAGAAACCGTGAAGAACTTAAGCGTATTGGTTTTGAAGGGGATGAATTTCCTTTTGAAGCAGAATCTTTCGTGGGAAACCATTTGATGAAAACAGTTGTTTTCAACCAGTTTCTTGAAAGGAATGGGATAAAAGGTATCTTTCAAGGATTAAGATGGGACGAGCATCCAGTTAGATTTAATGATTCATATTTTGAGTTTAAGGAAGGCGGATATTTAATGCCTGAGCATACTCGTATTCGGCCGATTCTTCATTTTACAGAGAAAGATCTTTGGGATACTTATACTGCCTTTAAGATTCCATATTGTCCTCTTTATGAGAAGGGATATCGTTCCCTCGGGGCAAAGAGCACCAGCTATATTTCTATGGAAGGGGTTCCTGCTTGGGAACAGGATCTTGAAAATACAGAGGAACGTGGTGGCAGGCGACAAGATAAAGAAAAAGCAATGGAAGAAATGCGTAGGCTAGGATACATGTAAAGATTTAGAGGACAAATGGCTGATTTGATAAAACCCTATAAAGGACCACTTAAAGAACTACTCTTAAAAGGGGAACCCCTTAATGATGCCGATAAAAAAGCTCAATATCTCCCTAAAATTCAGATCTCTACTCGGGAGAGGGATGATTTAATCATGATGGGAATTGGAGCCTTCAGCCCTCTTGAGGGATTCATGGGTAAAAATGATTGGAAAGGTGTATGTGAAGAAATGAGAATGAGCGATGGAACGCTTTGGCCCATTCCTATTACACTTCCCGTTTCAGAGGAAGATGCTAAGAGATTAAAAGAAGGTCAAGAAGTTGCTCTGGTGGATAAGGAGAATGGGGAAATCATAGGCATCATGGTAATTCAAGAAAAGTACCAGGTTGATAAAGCTTATGAATGTAGAAATATCTTTAAAACCGATGACATTCAACATCCAGGTGTGGCCAAAGTAATGGCACAGGGAGAAATCAACCTTGGGGGGCCTGTAATGGTGCTAAGCGAAGGGGAATATCCCAAAAAATTTAAAGATATTTATGCCACCCCCAAAGAGACTCGGAAACTATTTGAAGAAAAAGGGTGGAAGACGATAGCGGCTTTGCAATTAAGAAATCCAATGCATCGATCTCATGAGTATATTGCAAAAATAGCGTTGGAGATTTGTGATGGTTTGTTTATCCATCAACTCATCGGAAAGTTAAAAGAGGATGATATTCCAGCAGAAGTTCGGGTCAAATGTGTAGATTGTCTTGTGAAGAAATATTTTCCTAAAGAGAGGGTCATCCAAAAAGGTTATCCATTAGAGATGCGCTACGCAGGGCCCAGAGAAGCAATCCTTCATGCCATCCTTAGGCAGAATTATGGGGCTACCCATATAATTATTGGAAGAGATCATGCAGGGGTAGGAAATTACTATGGTCCATATGAAGCCCAGGAGATTTTTGATCAGATTCCTCAGAATGATCTTTTGATTAAGCCATTAAAGATTGACTGGACGTTTTATTGTTATAAGTGCAAATCAATGGCTTCCTATAAAACTTGTCCTCATCCTGATGAGAATCATTTATTATTAAGTGGGACCTTATTAAGAAAAATACTAATGGAAGGCCAACCTATTCCAGAAGAGTTTAGTCGACCTGAAGTCATAGAGATTCTAAAAAATTATTATCAAACACCCTAACGAATGAATAATGTTTGTTTGTGGGCCTTACCCATTATTGGCTTAATTGGTGGATTTTTTTCTGGATTTCTTGGGTTAGGAGGAGGGGTAGTGATGCTTCCCCTCTTAACTTTTATAGGTGGGGTACCTATTAAACTCGCAACAGGAACGGGCCTTGTCCAAGTATTTGTTGCCTCGATTAGTGGAATGATTTCTCATCATCGATCGGGAATGGTCGATTTAAAAGCAGGAATTATATTAGGGCTTGGAGGAATTGGAGGTGGAATTGTAGGTTCAATTTGCTCTATATATCTAAACGCGATTCAATTGCAGATCATTTATCTCCTAATAATATTGACAGCGACTGTTTTTCTTTCTCTCCCTATTAACTTTGAAACCAGAGAGTATCGGAAAGGAAACTTTAATAAGATTCCCGGAGTGGGTATTGGTTTCATAGTCGGTTTTTTAGGAGGTCTTTTGGGTATCGGAGGCGGCTTTATCATTATCCCTATGGCAATTTATCTTTTGGAGATACCCCTTCGGGTAACCATTGGGACCTCACTTCTTGTAATATTTATATCATCTTTTGGAACAATTTGGGCTAAATTCAAAGTTGGACATATAGAGCCTATGATTACTTTATTAGTTGTTTCGGGATCAATTTTTGGAGCATTTTTAGGAGCCCAGGTTAGTCGAAAAACTCCTATTAATTTACTTCGATTCTTCCTGGTATGTATTTTAGGACTGATTTTTTTAACGGTTTTGTATAAAACTTTTTTCTAAAAGGATTTCTAATATGAAAAAATTTCTATATTTTTATCAAGGTTTGTTCGGTCAGCGTGAGCCTTTCCACTCCATGGGGGGTAATCAAGTAATCATCCTCTAACCCAACGACTCCCTTGCCTGGAAAAATGAACTTAGGTTCCAACGCGATGACCATCCCCGGTAACAATTTCTGGTTAAAGCGGTAACCAATGATGGGCTGTTCATCGATTTCCAGGCCGATCCCATGACCGATAAACCTCACCTTTCCTTCGCCAAACCCCATAAAGTATTCTTTCAGGCCTTCTCTTTCAACTTTCTGTAACGCCATCCGATAGAGATTACTGCAAGAAATCCCTGGCCCTGCTTCCTTAATAAAAAGATGGTGAATCTCCAAAGAGCAATCATGAGCCCTTTCAAGGTCAGCGGGGAGATTTCCGATGACAAAGGTGCGGAATTGATCTGCAAGATATCCATGGATGCCCACTCCATAATCGATTCCAATGGGTTCATTCCTCCCGATTCTTCGAAAACTTGCGCCCTGGGCCATGGCAGGAGTATTTCCTCTTCCTCCATGAGGGCTATCCAGGAAAGAGATGGTTGCCCCGCTTTCACCCGAAAGGACATGGGCATAGGTCATTTCCTGATTCCATCCCCGCATCCTTAAGATTCCCATGTGACCTTCTCGACGGGCAATCAAGGCCAGATGGCCATCGATTTCTAACTCCGTCATCCCTTCTCGAATGATTTCTTTGATCTCCATATACCCTCGATGAAGGATTCTGGCCGCAGATCGAATTTGGTCAATTTCATAAGGAGTTTTTATCATCCTCAGCCTCTGAATGGTCTTTGAGACATCCACCCATTGATACTCGGGGAAGGTCTGCTGGTAACGCAAATAATGATTTACTGGAAGAACATCCATCTCGAGACCAATTCTTTTTAAGTTTAAGAAACCAAACTCTCCCATGGCCTTTTTGATCTGGGCCCTTCCAGTCACAGGAATTATCTGTTTTAAGGGGGACTCTTCCCTTACCCTTTGAAGGGCCTTCTGAACCATGAGGAGAGGTTCTCCCTTCCGGGGAATGAAGAGGACAGAGGTCTGAATCGTCCCTGAAAAATAGAAGAGATCTGTATTTTGAAGGATAAAGGCTCCATCTAAATTTGTCTCTTCAAGAATGGATTGGAAGGTTTTAATCCTGCGGTCGATCTCCTCTCTCGGGACCGTATCCATCGTTTCTCCTGATCGGGTTTAATGGGAGAGAAAACTTTTATCGAATAACATAAACTTTTTCTTTAAGTCAATATAATTCCATACCAGATTTGACAATCAATACTAAAATGGGAATAATCCAGGTAGTCCTATCTCAAATGGAAAAGACACCAAAGATTGCTGTAGGGATTCTCGATTACGAGGCAGAAGTCCAGGGAGAATTGAGGGGAAAATTCTTTATTGAGGAAGACTCTGATATCTCCGGCCGATTCTCAGTAAAAGTTGAGAGAGGGTTAATCCTCTTTAAAGGCGAAAAGGATTCTCAAATCCTTCGTTCCAAATCGATTCGGCTCAAACCCGTTAAAGATTCCACCTTCACCCTCTTTCAGGTGCCCATCGGATCTCAGTTCCACTGGGAGGATAGAGCGGACCAAACCTTTGCCAGGGGAGATTTGGTCCTCCATCTCCGAAGCGATGGGACCCTTACGGCAATCCATGAATTAAACGTTGAGGATTATCTGAAAAGCGTGATTTCCTCAGAGATGAACGAAAGGGCCCCTAAAGAATTTTTAAAGGCCCATGCCATTCTATCCCGAAGCTGGCTTCTAGCTGGAAAAAGAAGCGAAAAGAAAAGAGGTAGTTTTATCCCAAAATCTTCCGACCGAACTAAAAGGGAAGGCGAGTTCATCCGCTGGTACGACCGTGGGGATCATGACCTTTACGATGTCTGCAGTGATGACCACTGCCAGCGCTATTACGGCTTGCCAAAGAGTTTATCCATAAGAATTGAGGAGGTAGTGGAGGAGACCTTTGGAAGGGTGATGGTTTACCAGGGTGAAGTTTGCGATGCCCGTTATTCGAAATGCTGTGGAGGAATCACCGAAGAATTTAGGACGGCATGGGAGGATAAAGAGGTTCCTTATCTTAGAAGTGTCTCCGATGGTCCGATCTCTTATTCACCTCTCTGCGAGGAAGAGGAGGTCTCCTCATGGGTCCACTCCAGACCTAAGGTCTTTTGCAACCTGAAAGATAAAACGCTTCTGGAAAGAATCCTTTCTCCGGTGGATTGGCAGACCAGAGATTTCTTTCGCTGGAGGGTTGAGTATTCTCGAAATGAACTTGAGGAAATTTTAAGAGAGAAATCAGGGATCAATTTTGGTACCCTTAAAGAGATCATCCCTCTTCGTCGAGGTCCTTCAGGACGGATATCCCTTCTGAAGATTGTAGGTTCGAATAAGAGCGTTGTAGTTGGAAAGGAACTTGAGATTAGGCGATGGTTATCCAAAAGTCATCTTTACAGCAGCTCCTTTGTGATTACCCGCAAGGGGAGTAGATTTATTTTCGAGGGGGCGGGATGGGGTCATGGGGTGGGGTTCTGTCAGATCGGTGCAGTGGTGATGGCCCATCGAGGATATTCAACCGAAGAGATCTTGAAGCACTATTTCAGGGGAGTAGAAATAAAAAAATTGTATTGATAAGGGAGAAGAGGCAATCAATGAATGACACCGAGGCGAGATCGAGACATCCCTGGGTCTGGGTTCCCTCTCTCTATCTTGCAGAGGGAATGCCTTATATTCTGGTGGTGATGGTTTCCGTCATCCTCTATAAACGCCTTGGTCTCTCCAATACGGAGATCGCCCTCTACACCAGCTGGCTCTATCTCCCCTGGGTGATCAAACCCCTCTGGAGCCCTCTGGTTGACCTCCTCAGGACGAAGCGGTTCTGGATCCTTCTCATGGAGATTCTGATCAGTACCTCTCTGGCCTGCATTTCATTGACCATCCCTACCGAACGATTTTTTCAGTACACCCTGGCCTTCTTCTGGATAATTGCCTTCGGCTCAGCCACCCATGATACAGCTGCAGATGGTTTTTATATGCTTGGTCTTTCAGAGCATCACCAGTCTGCCTTTGTTGGAATTCGGACGACCTTCTATCGGATTGCCACGATTGGGACCAAGGGTGGGCTGGTTGTCTTTGCAGGCTATCTCGAACGAAGCGGTTACGATATTCCCAAGGCTTGGTCTTTGACCTTCTTTATAGCCGCTTCGTTCTTTTTGGCGTTGTTCCTTTATCATTTTTTTATCTTGCCCTTTCCGGTGAATGACCGCCCAGCCCATCATAGGAATCCATCTTCTACCTTCTTTAGGGAGTTTCTTCAGGCCTTCAGCCTTTACTTTAAAAAGAAGGGAATCCTTTCAATCCTTGCCTTCTTTTTCTTTTACCGACTGGCAGAAACTCAGCTGGTCAAGATCATTGCTCCCTTTCTCCTCGATCCCCAGTCAAAAGGAGGATTGGGGCTTACCACCTCAGAAGTTGGAATCATCTATGGGACAGTTGGAGTGATCTCCCTGATGATCGGAGGAATCCTTGGAGGATATGCGATTTCGAGAAAGGGACTCAAATTTTGGATATGGATCATGGCTTGTGCGGTCCATCTGCCCGATCTTGTTTATGTCTATCTATCGCAGAGCCTCCCTAAAGATTTCTATCTGATCAATCTCTGCATCGCCCTGGAGCAATTCGGTTATGGTTTTGGGTTTACCGCCTATACGATGTTTATGATCATGGTTTCGGAGGGAGAATATAAAACAGTCCATTATGCCATCTCCACTGGCATCATGGCATTGGGCATGATGCTTCCGGCCATGCTGAGTGGTTGGCTTCAGGAACAGTTAGGTTATCCAAATTATTTTTTATGGGTCATGAGTGCCACCATTCCAGGATTCATTGTAACGGGTTTGGTAAAGGTTGATCCTGAGTTTGGAAAAAGAGGGAAATGGGGAGATGGAGAAAGAGGGCGAAAGAACAATCCAAGAAAATAGGGTCTCTTCAAGGAAACGGAGATTTAAAACAGCCTTTATCCTTGGGGCAGGACTGGGGACAAGGCTTTTACCTCTTACAGAGAGGTGTCCAAAACCTCTGCTTGAGATCGGCGGCCGTCCTCTCATCACCTATGCGATGGACCATCTCCTGAAGGTAGGGGTGGAAAGGTTCATTGTAAACACCCATCATTTAGCAGAAACCTACTTAGAAAAATTTCCTCAGGGAAAGTGGCGTGACAGGCCTATCCTGTTTCGGCACGAACCCATTCTTCTCGATACCGCAGGAGGATTAAAGAATATTGAGGATCTCCTCGGTGAGGACGAGGCCATCCTCTGCTATAATGGAGATATCCTCACCGATCTTCCATTGGAAAAACTCCTTAGAGCTCATGAGAAGTATCGGCCAGAAGTGACCCTGGTGTTACGAAGCCAAGGGCCTCTGCTCAATGTGGAGATCAATGAGAGGGGAGAGATTTGTGACCTTCGCAATATCCTTGGAAAACCCGGAGTTCAAAAATGTCTGTTTGCAGGAATCTATGCGGTTGAGACATCGATTCTACAGTATCTTGATCCGGGGAAGGTCGAATCTATCGTTCCCTTCTTGGTTAGAAGAATTGTTGAGAACCCCGGATCGATTCGTGGCATTGTGATTGACGAAGGTCAGTGGTACGAGATCGGCTCCATCAAAGACTATGAATCCGTAAGGGCAATTCATGAATTGTTGCCCCTACAGGAGAAATCATGAAATCAGCGGAAGAGTTAATCCTCTTTGCAAGGAGAGTGTTAAAACTTTCAGAGGCCACCCCTCTGGAAATCTCTCCTTTGGAAGGGAGGGGTTCAGAACGGGCCTTCTTCAGAATAAAATGGTATGAAAAAGATTCGGCCATTCTGATCCATTATGATCCAAAGCGAGAGGAGAACACCTACTATGCAGAGATCGCTTCCTTTCTAAACCAAATAGAAGTCTCTTCCCCTCGTCTGATCCGACATGACCCAAACCATTGTCTCATTCTTATGGAGGACCTTGGCGAAGAGGACCTCTTTTCGTTAAGGAAGGGTCCATGGGAAGATCGGAAAGACCTCTATCAAAAGACCCTGTTGATGGTGCAGAGGCTCCATTCCGTTTCAGAAAAGGATTTTCCAAGCGGTCGGATAAGGCTGATGCCAGGCTTTGATCAGTCGCTCTACCAGTTCGAGCAGGATTACTTTAAGGAGCATTTTGTTAAAGGAGTCTGTGGGATAGAACTGGAGTCTTCTTTTTTGTGGGAGTTGGAAAAGGAATTGGAAGAACTCCGGGAACACCTTCTCGAGGGGAAAACGAACCTCATTCACCGAGACTTGCAATCCCAGAATGTGATGGTTCGGGATGGAGAACCCTATCTCATCGACTTTCAGGGGATGCGTTTTGGGAATCCCCTCTATGATTTAGGCTCTCTTTTATGTGACCCCTATGTCGAATTCAATGAGGCTCAGAGGATGGAATTGCTCCATTTTTATTATTGTATTTCTAAAAGGGGGATGGGGTGGGAAGATTTTCTTCAATCCTTCTGGGAGGCCTCCACACAGCGACTGATGCAGGCACTGGGGGCCTATGGATTCTTGGGTCTAAAAAAGAGGTTAAAAAGTTATCTTGACCATATCCCGAGAGGGCTTCACCTCCTCCATATTGGAACAACCCACGTCCCTTTCCTCCCCAGGCTCCAAGTACTGACGTTAAGATGTATGGAGGTGATTGGGAAATCGAATGGGGAAATGGGGTTCAAGAGAGGGTAAGGGCTATCCATGAAGCCTTTGACTGTTGCGATGCCTTATTCCCGAGATCCCTCCTTCAAGAAGGCCCTTCTCTCTATGGCAGAGTCTGAATGGGTGGAATCTCTTTTCATCTTTAGCGAGAAGCCTATCCATCTGAAAATAAAAAAATGTAGGATTTTCTCAACAGCGCCTCTCACTTCCCATAGGACGATTCAGGTTATACTCTCAGAGGTCAGAACAAAATTCATTCTCTTTTTACCCAGCCCACAACCTATAAAAGTGGAACCAGCATCATTCGAGAGATTCTTGAGGGTTGGAGAGAGAACCAAGGCAGGGCTAATCTATTCCGATTTTTATGAAGAGGCCAGGAGGGGCAGGAGCCTTCATTCTTTAAATGATTATCAATTGGGGAGTGTCAGAGATGAGTTTGAATTTGGTCCTCTGGTTCTCTTTTCAGTTCCCGCTCTAAAGGAAGCCGTAAAGAAATATGGACTGTTGAAGGAGGTCCGATTTGGAGGCCTTTATGACCTCAGGTTGAAGGTCTCTATTGACCATCCGGTCTATCACATTAAAGAACCTCTCTACACCCTAAAAAAATCTGCTGGAGAAGTTCAGAAATTCACCCCCAAAAAGAGCCTATTTTCTTATCTCGATCCAAGAAACAGAAAGGTTCAGAAAGAGATGGAGGCCGTTTTTACAGACTATCTAAAGAAGATAGGAGCCTATCTACCCCCTCATCGACTTAGAAAAGTGGAACCAATAAAAAGGTCTTTCCCGGTGGAGGCATCTGTTGTCATCCCTGTAAAAAATAGGAAGGAGACCATTGGGGAGGCAATCGAAAGCGCCCTTTCCCAGAGGACCGATTTTTCTTTCAACCTTCTGGTAATAGATAACCATTCCACTGATGGAACGACTGCCCTCCTCTCTCGGCTTGCCTTTAGGTATCCTCAACTCAAGCATCTCATTCCCAGAAGGGTGGATCTGGGGATTGGAGGATGCTTGAACGAAGCCATCAAACATAAGGCATGCGGACGGTTTGCTATTCAACTCGATTCGGATGACCTCTACAGCAGTCCCCATAGCCTTCAGAAGATGGTCGACCTCCTCCGCCAGGGAAACTATGCCATGGTGATTGGCTCCTACACCCTGGTCGATTCCAATCTCAGGGAGATCCCTCCAGGTTTGATTGATCACCGGGAGTGGACAGATGAGAATGGTCATAACAATGCCTTACGGGTGAATGGCTTAGGGGCACCAAGGGGGTTCAATACCTCTCTCATGAGAAGGATTCGATTTCGGAATGTGAGTTATGGGGAGGATTATGAGGTGGGGCTTAGGATTTGCAGGGAGTATCGAATTGGAAGGATCTATGAGAGCCTCTATCTCTGCAGAAGGTGGTCGGGGAATACCGATGCAAATCTCAACCTTGAAGAGATGAACCGTAGGGACTTTTTTAAGGATAAGATTCGAACAAAAGAGATTGAGGCCCGTCAAAGGTTAAATCAGGGTTGGAAGAGGGGGATGGATTAGTCCTGAAGGAATGGCTCACTTATCACTCTTGCCACTATGATGCCAGAGTGGGTTTTATGTTCCATCAGATAGCGATAGAGTGTCTTTTTGGAAAGGAGGACTTTCCCCTCCTTGGATGAAGCATGAAGGAGGTGGATTCGATTTTTTATTCTTGCGGCCAGCCCGACGTGCTCCACATCAAGACCTTCTCGGGAGGTGGTGATAGCGATAAGATCCCCATCCTCGATTTGATTTTCTAATGATCTAACCTCCTTCTTTGGAATGAAAAAGAGAATCCTTCTACTGATCCTCCTTTCTGTAGATTTGATGGCCTGGAAGGTTGCAGGGTCTTTTAGGGGAGGGTAGAGTTCAGGATGGGAGGTCATATAATGGAGGGACTTTCGAAATGGCCTTCCCCCAATTTCAGGGGTGATATCCCTGAGGAAGCCCTTTTTCTGGTTATTGTAAATCCAGTCTGAAAAATAGTGAAGACGGGAAGGATATCCTCTGAGGCGGCCATTCCGGTTACGAATCCTTTGAAGGATTTCCTGAAAGGAATTAAAAGACCTTTTTCCAGACCTAAAAAGCAGGACCCAAGCCAATACCTGCTCAACAAAGGTCACACAATCAACCTCACTCAAGTTGGTTAAAGCCTCTCCGTTGTGATTCGATTCAGGGGTCCCTGAGGAGTACGGGCTACCCAAGAGGAGTTTTCCAACCGCAAGGACGAATTGGGAGGCTGATTTTTTAAGCACCTCTTCCCTTTTTAGATTCCTCAGGAATTCTTTAAAAAACTTTTTGTCTTTTGCCTGAAGGGACAAATTCTTTTCCTCTTTATTTTTTTCAAACCCTTGGGAGTCTTTAGAGAGAGGAGGTGCGAGCCAGGTGAATCAATTTCCAGGTCAATGTCTCGGTCAATACCGCAACGTCTTCTGTAGTGAGATAATCTACAATATTTTTATCAAACAGGATATTTCCACCCGGAGGCACTTCCTCATCCCCTCGCCATAGAACAATGACGATTCGAACAAAGGGAAAGGGCTCAATCCTTACTGAGAGGTCTCCATAACCTGCACGTTCTCCTCCCAATTTCTTTCCTATCTCAAGGAGGCCTTCGGGGTTTTCACCAAAATATCTAAGAATGGGTTGAAGGGTTCTCTGTTGGAAGGCAGGGCAGTAAAATTTTCCTCCCTGAAGTTGTGCATAGGTAATCAGTTTCTGGGTAAAAGGAGTTCCCTTGGCCTGGGTCAAGTAATGAAGGATGAGGATCCTGTCCTTGATCGGAATCTCCTCTTCTTCATCCATCCGTCTGATTTCACCCTGAGAAATGTCAATCAAATAGGGACGGTTCAGATAGGGAAGGGTTACCCTCCTGGGGTCCAGAAGGCGGGCTCCTGTCCTTCGACAGAGTTCTTCGGGGTCCATCCCGATTAACTTTTTAGTGGCCAGTTCATAGGCCAGTTCAAATCCCTCTTCTGAGGGATTAAGGTATAGACTCATAGCCTGCCTCTTTAAGAATTCTTTTTACGGAGAGAGAAGAGGGGGAATCTTCCGGGATTTCGAACAGGGAGTCTCCTTTGAGATTGTTTTGCCTTACCTTTGGGTCGAACTGAATCCTTCCAAGATATTTCTCTTGGCCTTGAAGCAGATAGGACTCCACCTCCTCCGTGAATCGATAGTTTCCCACGAGGTAAAAATTTTTATAGTTTATCCTCACCCCTTTGGTCACATATTTTATTCTTTCAATATGTTTGGCCGATTTTTCAGAAGGATCGAGCACCACAAAAAGATCATCGATGTCGGGAGTGATTTTTCGGTTCAGGTGCTCTAACCCTGCAGGGGAGTCGACCAGGATCATCGCATAATTCTTTTGAATCGTCCGGATGGTCTCTTTTATCATCTCATCAGGAAGACAGTAGCAACCTGGAGCGAATTGAGTTCCAAGGGTGATAAGGTCAAACTTTTTATCTCGATAGAGAATCTTTCCTTCCTCCATCAATCGCCTCAGTTGGTCGGGAGCTTCCTCCTTTCCTTTGCTTTCTTTTCCTTTAGCAATGATCTTAGAGAGGGCTTCCGAAACCGTGACCTTCTCCCCTTTCTCTAAATCCACTCCCACCATCTTTGGAAGGCTTCCATCTGGATCGAGATCGATAAGAAGAAGGGGTTCCACCTGGATATACCTTGCGAAGAGAGCAGTAAAGGTCGATTTTCCTGTTCCTCCTCTCCCTGTAATGACATTGATCTTTCCCATCTTAAATCAACCCCGCTTTTCCTAAAATCTTTTTAATCGAGCGACAGGCAGGGGAATCTTCGGGCAGTTGCCGAAGAGATCTTCCAGTGAGGTTGAAGGCTTCTACCTCTGGATCGTACTCAATCCTTCCCAAAAAGAGTTCTCCTGCCTCTTGAAAATGCTTCTCAGAGGCCTCATCAAACATATAATTTCCAACCAGATAGAAGTGGTGGTAGATGGTCCCTACCTCTCTCAAAAGGAGTTTGACCTTCTTGATATGGGTCAGAGATTTTTCTGAGGGATCGAGGAGGAGAAAGAGTTCGTCCACCTCTGAGACGATATTACGGTTTAGATGTTCCAGACCTGCTGGGGAATCGACCACTACGTTTGCATAGTTTTTGGAGAGTTCCCCGATGGTCTTTCTCAGAAGGTGGTCCGGGTAGCAGTAGCATCCCTCGAGGTCTTTGGTCCCAAGGGTCATCACATCGAATCCTCTTCCCTCATAGAGAACATCGCCCATGAGAAACCCTTTGAACCGATCCTCAACCGGGGTGAGTGGACTTCCTCCTCTCTGCCTTTCCTTCACTGCATCGTAAAGGGCCTCTACGATCGTCCTCTTTCCTTCTTTTTGAAGATCGATTCCAAGCATATCGGCCAGACTTAAATCAGGATCAAGATCGATCAGTAAGGATGGGGGTCGGAGATATCGACTCATCAGAGCCACGAAAGTCGATTTTCCTGCTCCTCCTCTACCCGTAGCCACAATCTTCCTTGCCAATTTTCTTCTCCTTCTATCTCTTATTCCCCTTGCTTCAGGACGTTTGGGATTCCTCCTTTTCCGAATGATGCGGAGGGATTGGGGACACTTTAATTATAGCACGATACTGAGGAGGACACACCTCAAGACACGTGCCACATTTAGAACACTTCTCCTGATCAATCGCCTTGATCTCTCCCTTTCCGCCTTTGATCGCCTCTGTCGGACATACCAAAATACAGTGTTCGCAGGCTCGGTCACACTTCTCAGGAAGAATGGTGTAGGCGATCAGGTCTTTACAGACCCGTGCAGGACAACGTTTTTCGATGATATGGGCCCGGTATTCATCGCCGAAGTAACGGAGTGTGGTGAGAATAGGGTTGGGAGCAGAACGGCCCAGGCCGCAGAGGGAACCCATCTTTACATCCTCGGATAATTCTTGAAGACGTTCCATATCCTCGATCTCTGCCCTTCCAGCGCAGATATCCTCGAGGAGGCTAAGGAGTTGGAGGGTCCCCATCCGACACATGGTGCATTTTCCACAGGATTCTTTTGTGGTGAAGTCGAGGAAGAATCGTGCGGTATCGACTGCACAGTCATCCTCATCCATAAAGATCATACCCCCTGAGCCCATCATGGAGCCTGCGTCATTCAACGAATCAAAATCAATGGGGATGTCCAGCAGACCTTCAGGGATACAGCCTCCTGAAGGCCCACCAATCTGGACTGCCTTAAATCGCTTTCCATTCCTCATCCCCCCTGCAAGGTCATAAACGAGTCTCCTCAGTGTGGTTCCCATTGGAACCTCCGTAAGACCAGGGTATTCGATTTTTCCTGCAAGGGTAAAGACCGCAGTTCCTTTACTCTGATCTGTTCCAACGGAGGCAAACTCGCATGCTCCCTCCTTAATGATTAAAGGGATATAGGAAAAGGTTTTTACATTATTGAGAAGGGTGGGGCTTCCCCATAATCCGGACTCCGCAAGTCGAGGAGGTCTTACTCTTGGTTCACTCCTTTTCCCCTCTATCGCAGAGACCAGGGCAGTCGCCTCTCCAGAAACAAAGGCACCTGCTCCCTGAGCAATCTTGATCCGGAAGTTAACCCCACTTCCCAAAATATTCTCCCCTAAGATCCCGACTTCCTCTCCCTGCCTAATTGCATGACGAATTCGCTCAATGGCCAAAGGATATTCGGCACGAACATAGATATAGCCTGTTTGGGCTCCGATGGCATAGCCCGCAATGACCATGCCTTCGATCAATTGATAAGGATTGCTCTCCAAGATGACTCGGTCCATAAAGGCGCCAGGATCTCCTTCATCTGCATTACAAACCACATACTTTTTACTCCCGGAGGATTGCCTGCATACCTCCCATTTGACTCCTGTAGGAAATCCTGCTCCACCCCTCCCTCTTAGGCCTGACCTTTTTACTTCTCCAATGATGGCTTCAGGAGATAACTTTAAAGCCTTCTCAAGTCCAAGGAAACCTCCATTTGCGATATAGTGATGGATATTCATGGGATCGATATAACCACAATGCTTGAGAATGAGGCGAAGTTCATGTTCAAACCTTGTAAGTTCTGGAATAAAAGGCCCCCTTTTTTCGTCGACCTCCAATGTTCCTAAGGCAAGTTCAAGGCAGGGATCGTCAGCAAGGAGATAGCCTTCTACAAGACGTGGAACCTGATCAGGGGTGATGCGAGGGTAGACAATACGGAAGGAATTCGGTTTGGAGAGGGTGACTAAGGGCTCAGCCCAGCACAACCCCATGCATCCTACTTCAATCACAAGGGCCTGGAGGTTATGCCTCAACAGTTCCGATCTGAAAGCCTCAACAACCTCGAGGGCTCCTGCAGCCCTTCCACAGGTGGCTGTCCCAATAAGAATATAGGGAGAAGTCTGAATCTGCTCCCATCGGGACTGAGCCTCTCTTTTAATCTCATCAAACGTCAATTTCCTCTTTTCTTTCTTGCCGATAGGGAATTAAGGACTCCTCTATTTTAAAAGGGGACATCTTTGGATAGATTTTGTCTTTAATCACAGCCACAGGGGCTAACATACAACAACCAATACAGGCGACCCTCTCGAGACTGAACTGACCATCTTCTGAGGTCTCCCCGACCTTAATTTTCAGTTCCCGCTCAAGAGCCTCTAAGACTAACCTTCCCCCGGCCAGATGGCAAGCTGTCCCCAGGCAAACTTTAATATGATTTTTTCCAAGGGGGGTAAGCCGAAATTGATTAAAGAAGGTGGCCACCCCCCATACCTCAATCGGCTTCTTTCTTAAGAATGAAGCCACTCTCTTCAAGGATTCCTTGGGGAGATATCCAAACTCATTCTGAATTTCGAGCAGAATTGGGATTAAACCGTTTTCTTCGTCCTGATACTTTTTTAGAATCTCAGAGACTTTCTCGTTCAGAAAGGCCTCTTCCTTCTCTTTCATTTCCTTAAGGTCTTCACATATTCTGGAAGGAAGGCTCCAATCCCAGAGGCCTCTCTCGGACCTACCACAACCTCCCAACCCGGAAGGGCGTCTTCCAACTCCCCTTTAATCCTTGCCACTCTTCCAGGGATCACCAGTTTCTTATTTTTGACCTTGCTTTCGATTCCTGACTTCTTCACCATAGCCCCTACCTGATCCCCGGTAAATTTACCGGCTGCCCAGCCTGTAAGAACACCGAGTCCTTCTGCATCCTTGACACAGAGGTAAGCAGGAATTTTCGTAGCTTCAATGGCCGAGGAGACAATGAAATAGGTAAGGGCCCAGTTGGAGGTCACCAGAACCGGAGCATTCTCATCTGGCGTGCCGATCTCATAATATTTCTCTTCAACCGCCATTGGGAAGCGAGGATCGGTATAGATATTTAGACGTTGAACCAGAAGGGGAAGAAGGGAGTATTGGTCGAAATCAGAAAGAACAACGATGGCTGCAAATTTGATGATCATGACAGAGGCAGTTAAGATCTCTTTGATCCCATCCTTGGCCATAAAACAGGGGAAGGCAATCGTGGGATATCCCAGCGGCCTGAACCCCTGTTTCAGGGCAGCCCTCCGGATGAAGGTCTGGTCTTTAATGGCCTCCAACAGGGTCTTAGAGCCCGGGTCTAAGACCGCATCATCCAGTTTGGCCTCTTTCAGTTTAATGGTCAACGGGATCAATTCCTCAATGCTTGATCCCCGAACCCCTACCGGGGTTGGCTTCTCCTTCAACTTTGGGAGGGCCTGATCGATGTTGTCCTTTGTGATCGGATAGAGGAGAGGCTTCCTTTCTGCACAGAGATCACGTGCAGAGAAAAGGACATCCAAATCCTCGGAGATAATAATCATTCCAAGGTCTGAAGAATTGGCTACTTTTTTCACCAGACCCAGAAATTTGTTCTTATCTCCAGATTCAAATTGAACCGCAATCAGATCCGCCTTAAGGGTTAATCCGACCCAGGGGAACTGAAGTTCCTTAATCTTTTTTATTTTCTCATCCACTTTTGCTTCACTCTCTTTATCCGAGATGAGGATAGCAATCCCTGGCGGATGGACATAGGTCTTCTCATGGCGATAGATCACCTCTTCATTTCCAATCTCTACTTTATTGTTACCAGTCCCTATGGTCACCAGTTTGATGGCTGGGGCCAGAAGGTCTTCAAGTTTTTCCTTTACTTCTGGAGCAAGATAAGGGCACTTGTCTAAGGAAGCCCCACCAGTTGCAAGTTTCATGGCAAAAGCAAAGCAAGTGGGAAAACCGCAATCTTTGCAGGGTTTTCTCCCTGGAAGCATCTTTACAATTTCAGATCCGGATATTGGCATATCACACCCCCTCTTTTAATAAAGTGACTGTATTTAGCAAATTTTGTCATTCCTGCGGAGGCAGGAAACCAAAATTTGTTGATTTTACTGGATTCCCGCTTTCGCGGGAATGACATAGTAGAGATTTTAATTTGATGGATCTTGACCTGACCACTATCCCCCTCACCACTAACTCCTATTATTTATGTTGGAAGTTCAACCTCTCCTTTAAGCCACGGATGTCCAACCTTTTCCAAGAAGGCGACCAGTTCATCCGGGTTTTTGGCGTCCTCCTCGGTTGCAATCTTATCATAGAGTCCCTTTGTCTCGAGGACATCTTTGAACCTCTCCTTGATCTCCTTGGGCATCCAGACGATTCTTGCCAGTCCCCCATCAGCCTGAATAAACTTTGGAGATCTGAGTTGTTCAAGCCCAGTACCAAGCCTTCCCTCGATCTGTTTTCCTCCAGAGGTCTCACCTGCCATACGGGAAAAGGTCATTCCGATAACAGTCTCGCCTTTATATTCACGATGGACTATTCCAAAGGCATCCACTTCAGGAATATAGAAGACGATAGCTTGAAAACAACCACAGGAGGTATGGGGATGCTCAAAAGCGCTATAAAGGTAGACCCGGTCATAGGTTCCGAGGGATTTTTCTGCCACAACTTTATTGACTCCCTCGTACTCTCCTTTGGCGGCGTCGAGGAGTTCTCCTTTCTCGATCGCAAAGATAGGCCCTTCAGGGTCAATCTTTGCGGCGGCCCGACCATCAAACCAGTTGATCGCCCCACAATTGGCAATCCGATTAGGAGCAATGATGGAGCAATGAGTGGGTGCAAAACTCTGGCAGAGGACACAACCATAAAACATATCCACATCCTCATCCTTAAGCTGTCTTGCCCTCTCATCTCGAGCCTCATATCGCTTTAAGGCCTCTGGCAGAAGTTCCTCAACTTTTTTGGGATCCGTGATGATCGTCGTTTGAATCTTTTCGATGATGGGCATCTCCGAGGTGAAGAGGAAGTTAAAGATTTCCCCCAGCTCTTTTAAAGAGGTAAACCCTTTTTTGTAGGCATCCGTGCTCATCCTGATCCACATATCTTGTCTCTGGTTCATATGGTACCAGCCTTGGATAAAATTGAGATACATGTGGATCTTTCTTTCAATGATCGGTTCGGCATCCTTATCCAGATCGGCTCCAGCGACATCGATCAAAATAGCGATGGGATAAGATCCGCCCTTATCCGCTTCCGGGTCATAAGGGGTTAACTCGTTGAGGTCAGGTCCAATGATTTCAACCTTTTCATTTTCAATCTCCTCTGGACTTTTAACCGTGGCCAATTCAAACTTATGGGCCACCTTGGGTCCTCCGAATTCAATGTATAGATTTTCTTTTCGAATCACTTCTCCTTCATATTGAGGTCCAATGTCAACATGAAACTCCATTTTTTATTCTCCTTTCGTAGGATGATTTATTCTTTCTTCAGATGTTCGATTAATCCCTCCAAAAAGGCCTTCCACTGTTCATCTTTTCGATAGTTGGGAAGGGAAAAATCCGCATGAGGGTAGAAGTATTTGCAAAGGGTCATGGTCTTGAGGTGGGGGGCAAAATGCTTCAGCACAGAAAGCCCCTGTTCCCCCAGGTCGGTTCTAAAACCGAAAAACATGACCAGGTCGTGATTCCCTTCTTTCCTCACCCCCTTCCAATTTGGATCTTTCAGGGCATTGATGATCTCTACGATGTCATAGACACTGTCGGGCTGAACTCCTAATTCCACCATCTTTGATTTGACCGTAGCGGTAGCGCAGATGGGGATATTTTTCGCCTTAGCAAGGTCTATGGCATATTCGATAAGCAATCTTTCACCCAGGGTGATCTTCATCACTCGAGGGCCAAGGACAAGCAGAGGACGTTGGGCTTTGGTAATTTGCTTAGCATACTCAGCAGGGTCTTCCACCAATCGTGCAGTCCTCGTCCCTGTGAGGACATTTACTCGATGAAGCGGCATTAATGGGGCTAATTGACTCATGTTCTTTTCCTCCTTCTTAGTGTATGACTGAATCTACTGGAACCTTCGTTGGGTACGTTCCAATCAGGGTTGGAAGCCCAACCGGTTCCTTGGGTTTCCAGCCAATCTGGGTTAAGTAAGCTTTTACCTCTTTTTTGTAAACGAGGGGAATATCTGGATCTCTTCTCACATATAAGTGAAGGTCTTCTGGGAGACCACCTCCCATATATTTCTTGTAGAGGGAGATGTAGTGGTTCAGTTTGATTGCCCTTCCTTGAGGGGTATCATTCTTACGGATGCAAAGTTTGGGGATCATCACCATGGCCTTCTCCTTCGTCTCACAGACATAGGCAAGATGTTCAGGAGAAGGTTCATTCGTTTCAACCATCTGCCTCTTTCTCGCATCCATCACCTTCCATTCGTCTTCCTCTTTTCTTGAGAGGTAGAGTCTTCGATATTTGGAAGAGTGAGGACCGAGGATGACAGGGACCCCCAATCGGTTAAAGCCAGTAGCAATGGAGGCCGCCTTTTGAGAGTAGGCTCCCCAGGCAATGCCCACTGCTCCTACTCGATTAAGCACATAATCCGCCATGACCTCATAATTGGCTCTCAAAGGTAGGGCAGCAAAGATATTGGCGATCTTGATAGCGGCTCCAGAAATATGGCTGTTTGCCACACAGGAACCGACATTGACCACACATCCAGCATCGAAATCGCCAGGATACTTTTCATAGATGGTCTTTCCATCTGCATCTTTCCACATTCCTACAGCCATAGCCGTACAACCTGAAACGACCACGATATATTTTCGACGGGCAAATTCATCCACAATTTCTGCAAGGTCCCGGATGTCAGGGAAATTGGAGCAACCCACTAAGGCCACCACCCCAGGAATCGTTCCTAAGGTGATGGGCGCACCCACTGTCCTGATTTCGGTGTCCATAATAGGACCTCGACCCGACCTTACCTTCCAGGTCTCTTTACTTGCTCCAACCTGCATGATCTTAAAAATAGGAAGATTTCGAGGGCATTCCTCCTCGCATTTACCACAGCCAACACAGAGATTGAATATTTCTCTGATGACATCATAATTCCCTTTGGCCACCTCACTGATTCCCTTTCCGATATCGAATAAGTTGGGACAGGCCTGCTCGCACATACCGCAGAGACTACATTTTTTTGCCAGCTCCATGGCCTCCTGTTCGGTGAGCCATTCCTTCCTTCTCTGGGGGGCAATGGCCATCGCCACTTTGACCGCTACCTCTGCTGCCTTCTTGGGGTTAAGGATAGCAAAATGCTTCTTCTCTTCTACCATTTTCTTAACGATCTCTTCGGTATCCATCTCCGTAGCATCTTCCAATCCATACATGGCCTTATCCAGAGCAGCGATAAGGGCTGAGCCGGCTTTGGTGGCCTCCTGTGGCATATCGGTTCGAATGCATTGTTCATCTGTCATGATGACATCTGCAATACCACTTCTTACAAAGAAGAGTTGTCGGGAGAAGGGACCAATCACCTTAGCCCTTGCAGAATATCGAGTGGTCTCTAAGGCAGTGCAACAGATCCCACACAGTTCGACTTTATCGTAAAGGTTATTTTCCTGCAGGTAGTCTACAACGACCGTGGAGGTCGCAGGATTGTGTCCGATAAAACAGATGATCGGTTTTGTCTTATCCACAGAATTCCATCCCAGATCGACTAAAGGCGTATCGGCAACAGAGGTGGGATAGTTAAATCCAACGATCTGGGCAATATCACCCACTTCCATGCCGACATGATCAAGCATCCCAGCATGTAAGGATTTTGATTCGTAATCGAGGGGACTACCTTCTTGGCCCATGGCTGTGGAGTCAAGAAGATGAGCAATCTCTTTGTAAACGTATTCAATCGCTATCTTTAGATCACCCAATGTCTCAGGCTTTAATCCGAGAACAGTTCTTATATTGGGGGCTTCGAGTTCTATGGATGTACCTAAGTTGATCTTTTTATCCGGGCCATGCTTCTCAATTAACACATCCAAGATGTGTCCAGCATGAGAGGCATGGGCTGAACATCCCATCAAGCAGGCCAAAAGGACAAACCTTGCCTGCTGGGTTGCAATATCAATCCCACAGGCCCCTCTCCTTGTTTCTGTGAGGTCACATTTCCCATAGGTACAGAAACAACAGAGATCACAGAAAGGGGCGTACCAGGGTTTGTAGGTCTGAAGCAGTTTCATATCCCAATTTCTGAGATCAGCGATCTCAGGCATAGGGGTATGGCCAATAGGTTCCCAGGGAATCTCCGCCTTGATCTTATGGTAAATCTCCTCTAATTTTTTTGTTATCTCTTTCAATTCTGCCATTGAGCATTACCTCCCTATCGTGTCTTTAATGAGTTTGAGTGTTTCAGGGTGCCTCAGCACAAGGATATTCGCCCCGGCTAAATAGAGGGAGAGAGCCGTAATTCCCTCCCAAAGCAATCCCTGTGTCTTATTCTCCTTCGCCTGTTTTGTCTTCCAGCATTCGTCCCCAAGATTGGCAATGATGGGCATCATGGTCATGCTGTCCTTGGTGATGATCCCAATCTGCTTCACTCGTTCAATCAGTGAGAAACTATATTCGATCCCATAGCCCAGTGCCGAGGAAAGGGGATCGATCACCACCCTTTCAGGGGGTAGAAATTTACAGAGTTTTACATTCAACTCCTTTAGGAGGTTAATATCGAGCGGACTCTGGGCAATGGCCACATGTCCATGGTCCAGGATTGCCTTACCGACCACCTCAAAATTCTCTTTTTGAACTGGGCCGATCAGGAGGTTTTCGCCTGCACATACTTGGGCGACTTTGGGCAAAACCTCGGCATCCTTTTTCTCATCTCCAGATCCATAGACAATCAATGGTTTCTTAATCTCTTTGGCCATCTGTTTTACCAGTTGAGCCGCCCCATCTGCGGGGGCATCCTTTTCAGCAGGATCGGTGCTCAGAAGGGTTAAGCAGATCGCATCCACCCCAACCCCTTCACACGTTTTGGCCCACCTGATTGGATCGGAAATCACATCTCCAAAGGGTTCATAAAGATGCGGGGTTTTTTCTGTGGGTTCCATATCGAGGACTTCTAGGGCGAATCTGGGGGGGTTGGGGAGACTCCCTTCATCGAAGAAATGAAGGGGAAGGATATTTTCTCCTCCGATTTTTAACGTTTTCTCTCCCTTACCGATTGTAATTTCTCTCACCACTCCTTTATAGGCCTCTATAGGTTCTTTATATTCCATCTTGCCCTCCTAATTTAATTATTAAATATAAAAACGAGATTTCAATATCGCCAACCCTTTTCATTCATCAAACTTCAAGCCAGGCATCAGAATAAAGCGTTTGTGCCATCAATACCCTTGCGGTCTTCACATAGGCGACCTCTTTTTGAGAGAGGGGAGAAAGGTCAATCTCTTCTCCATCCATGGTTCGATAGATGAGGTCGACAATCTGGGGATTTTCGCCTCTCACAAATGCCATCAATTCTTCGTCAAGGGGATCGGCAATGGCTGAATAGAGTCCATACCTATTGAGCATAACCAGATAGGTGCGATTGAGAATCGGTCTTAAATGGGCAGGCACTCCATTGGACACATTGGAAAGCCCGACGGTTGATTTAACCCCCGGAAGGACATCCTGAAGGATTTTGATGAATTCCAAATTTCCAACCGCAATCTTTTGACCCTCCCCTGCTGTGCTCACCGGAAGGATGATGGGGTCTACCCAGATGTCCTCATTCGGGATTCCCAATTCATTGGCATAGGAGACCGTCTCCAAAATGCTTTCAATCTTTGATTCAACCTCTGGAGGCATCCCCTTATCCGTCATGACCGATACCACCACATCACAGTTATATTTTTTCGCCAGAGGGAGCATCTGGGCTTTGGAATCGCTCTTCCCGGATGCGGAGTTGAGCAGGGGTCTTTTCTTACAGAATTTCAGGCCCGCTTCCATGGCTACCGGATTCATGGTATCGATCGATAGAGGCAAATCAACGACCTCCTGAACACAGTTAACCAGCCATTTCATCGTCTCCTCGGTATCTTTCTTCATTGGCCCGACATTGAGATCGATGTAACCGGCTCCATTCTGGGCCTGTTCTTTGGCCAGCGATTGGATCACCTGAGCATTTCTCTCCCTGATGGCTGTTGAAACATCTTTCGCAATGACATGGATATTTTCACCGATGATGATCATAACTTATTCCTCCTGTGAATTGATTTTTTATCTCGCCCCTCTGCTTTCCCACAAAGGCTCCAACCGGACAGATCTTTATTAATTCGGTCAAATCCTTACACTCGGACTCCCCGAGGGGTTCATTGTTGAAGGTTGTCACCCACCTTTGAAACCCGCGGGAGACAAAACCAATAGCCCCTTTATCGAATTTCTCCTGACATAGCCAGACACACTTACCGCAAAGAACACATTTATTTGGATCATAAGTAAAAACAGGACTACTTTCATCGACCGGTAAATCCCTTAAGAATTTCTTAAATCTCTTAGTGTTCAGTTTAACCTTTAAGTGCTTGGCAATTCGTTGTAACTCACAGGAACCACTCTTCAGACAATGGGCACAATCCACCGGATGGTTACTCAGAATCAGTTCAAAGGCCGTTCGTGAAAGCCTTAAGGCCTTTTCTCCACCGGTGCGGACTACCATTCCCTCTTTTACCTTCTTTGTGCAGGCGATGACGGGGAGATCTTCCCCTTCCACCTCCACAAAGCAGAGCCTACATCCTCCAAAGGGGAGGGTTCTTTCTTTTAATGCGCAAAGGTGGGGGATATAGATTCCTTGGCCAAGGGCCACCCAGAGTAAGATTTCCCCTTCAGAACATTCAATCTCTTTCCCATCGATGAGGATATGGATCTTTTTCATGAGGTCTAAGATTTAGGGGCCCGAACTTCAAACCAAATAATTTTAAAATCTCCAATCTCCAAACTTTAAAATTTAAATTCTAAACTTTAAACTTTAAACTCTAAACTTTTTTCTCTAATAGTTAGTTAGATAAAGAATCAACTAATTCCAGCATGGACTTTGGCTGCCTTAACCGTATTCATCATTAACATCGTGATGGTCATGGGTCCCACTCCACCCGGGACAGGGGTGATCATACTGGCCTTCTCTTTGACTGCATCGAAATCGACATCCCCGCAAAGTTTAGCCTTTCCTTCGGGAGTCATTCCAATTCGGTTCACTCCGACATCGATGACCACTGCTCCTTCCTTGACCATGTCAGCGGTAATGGCCTTGGGCTTTCCAGCCGCAACAATTAGGATATCAGCCCTCTTTGTATGGAAAGCCATATCTCGGGTTCCGGTATGGCAAATGGTTACCGTAGCATTGGCCCCTTTCTGTTTCTGAAGAAGGATATTGGCGATGGGCTTCCCAACGATGTTCGACCGTCCGACCACCACGACTTCGGCACCATCGATCTTTACCCCACTTCGGATGAGAAGTTGTTGAATCCCTGCAGGGGTACAGGGGAGATAATCCGCTTCACCAATCATCAGTTTCCCAACATTGACCGGATGAAAACCATCTACATCTTTTTTGGGATCGATTGCATAAAGGATTTTGGTTTCATTGATATGTTTTGGCAAAGGAAGCTGAACTAAAATGCCATGGATTTTAGGGTCTTTATTGTATTTTTCGATTAATTTCAACAACTCCTCTTCTGAAATGGTATCGGGTTGGTTATCCTGGACGGAGTAGAATCCTAACTCCTTTGAGGTTTTCTGCTTTGCGGTGACGTAACTGACCGATGCAGGATTTTCACCCACAAGGATAGTGACCAGACCAGGAACGAGATTATACTTCTCCTTTAACTGGGCGGTCTCCTGTTTCAATTCCTCACGAATCTGCTGGGCAATCTCATTGCCATTGATCAATTTCGCAGTCATTTTCCCCTCCTTCTTGGTAAGAATATGATGGTCCTGCTCTTTCTAAAAAACCGCTCCCCTTATCAAGCATAAGGGGAGCGGTAAAGGGTCTAAAAGAGACCCATGACTTTGCCTGTATTTACATCCACATCGATTCTTCTAAAGGCAGGATCAGAACTGGTGCCTGGCATCAGGCTAATGGTCCCGGTCATCGGACAGAGGAACTTGGCACCGGCGAAAATTAATACATCACGGACGGGAAGGATCCAACCTTTGGGCACTCCCTTCCGAGTAGGATCGTGAGAGAGGCTAAGATGGGTCTTGACCATCATCGTGGTAAAATCCCTAAAATTGGGATCGGCTTCAAGACGTTTTGCTTTGGCTTCGGCTTCAGGAGTCCATGAGACGCCATCTGCTCCATAAACTTCTTTAGCGATAATTTCAACTCTTTGCCTCAAAGGCATCTCAAGAGGATAGAGGAATTTAAAATCGACCTTGTCATTGCAGGCCTCCAGAACGACATCCGCCAGTTCCAGGGCTCCGTCTCCACCTTTCAGCCAGTGTTCTGAAACCGCACAACGGGCTCCTGCTTGTTCTGCATATTTTCGAACCAGCGCAATCTCATCTTTCGTATCGGTATGGAAGGCATTGATACAAACCACCGGGCTGATCCCTGATTTCCGGATCACACCGATGAGGTGGGTCATATTGACAATGCCTTTCTCCAACAGGGCAAGATTTTCCTTAGTATACTCATCAGGAAGAGGTCTTCCTGCCACCACCGCAGGTCCCCCTCCATGCATCTTTAAGGCTCTAATGGTAGTGGTCAGGATTGACACATTGGGATGGAGTCCGCTTAGACGGCATTTCACATTCCAGAACTTCTCGAAGCCGATATCAGCAGCAAAACCGCTCTCGGTAATGTGATAATCGAACATTTTTAATCCAATGCGATCACCAATGATGGAAGATTGGCCTACGGCAATGTTAGCGAAGGGGCCCGCATGAACCAAGCATGGCTGATATTCGATAGTGCACATTAAGGTTGGGTTAATCGTATTACGCATAATGGCGCACATGGCCCCCGCGACCTCAAGGTCGGTTGTGGTGACAGGATTCCCCTTCCTATCGTAAGCCACTATGATTTTACCAATCCTCTCCCTTAAGTCTTTCAGGTCGCGGACAATAGAAAGGATGGCCATCAGTTCTGAACTGACCGTAATTCCAAATTTGGACTGCATCGCATAGCCATCCATTCTTCCCCCGAGGCCAATGACAATGTTTCTGAGAGCTTGAGCGCAAAAATCGATTACCCAACCCATCTCAACATTGGTCGGATCAATATCGAGGCGTTTGAGATTCCGCTTGGCCAATTCGGCATCATCATAATTCCTTTCATGTTGTAGTCGGGAGGTCAAAGCGACCATGGCCAGGTTGTGTGCATTGGTAATGGCATCGATATCACCAGTGAGTCCAAGGGAAAATTCAGTCATTGGGATGAGAAGGGCTTTTCCACCCCCGGCGGCAGTCCCTTTTATATTCATCGTTGGTCCACCTGAAGGTTGACGGACACAGCCTCCGACGTTCTTCCCTCTTTTACCAAGCCCCTCAATCAAACCCATCGAGGTGGTTGTCTTTCCTTCTCCAAGAGGAGTAGGCGTAATGGCTGTAACTTCAATATATTTTCCATCAGGTTTGTCTTTTAGGCGATCAATAATCTTCATGAAATCAAGTTTGCATATTCTCCCAAAGGGAATAATCTCGTCTTTCTTAAGACCTAACCTTTCCTGCCATTCCTCTACTGTAGGCATGGTCTCTTCAGCAATGTCAGCAATCTGCCAATCGGGAAGTTTTCTTGGATCCGCTTCCAAATACTTTTTAGAAATCGTAAATGGCATATTATTTACTCCCCCTTTCAATTTTATTTTTTAATTTTAAATACTTAATTTTAAATTTTGAATTTTAAATTTTAAATTTTTATCCCCCCTTTCCGTCTGGATTCAGTTTGGGTTTTTAATTCCCTTTTGTGAAAAACTCATTTTAGTATATATTTGTATGTGACAAGTCTCACAATGTCGCTTGGGATACTAAAATAAAGCCCCTTTTTTGTCAAGGGAAATTTTTTAAATTTTATATAGTATTCAATTAATTGAAATTATTAAATTTTTTTAGTATTTTATACCTGTGCAAAGGTAGAAATTTCCATCTTTAATCACTAATTTTAAAAAAGGGGCGACAACCCTCTTTTTGGGCAAGAATATCATGGGATTACCTGGGGTTGAAAAATTTATTGACTTAATCATTTATTTGAATCATAATCAAATTAAATAAAGAGTTTGGCGATGAAGTTCGCCTTTAACCGTTCCTTAAAAAAGGAACTGATAACTTCTACTCAATTTTGGTAGAAGTTTTTATTTTTTAAGAGAGAGGAGGTGAGATGATGAAAACGAGGAAAGAGTTTCTTGAAGCGGTGATGAAGTTGGCAAACCTCAGAGATTTGAAACAGGCAGATGATGCAGCCCGAGCAGTAATTTCCCTTACAAAACTGATTATTGGAGAGGAATTGTCCCAAAAGATTGCTGAAGTTTCCCCTCCTGACCTTCGCCTTGGATGGGAGTCTATTCGAGTTGCGCAATTGGATGACTATGAACGGGATGAACGTTTATTTGAAATTGGTGAAGTTGAAGAAGAAAGGGCCTAAAGGATATTTATTAAAAAATATTAAGTTACGATTAAGAAACACAGTTAGGGTTGCACTGTTTTTGAACTTATTGATTAAACAGGGCGATGAAGTTCGCCAATAAGCATCCTATAAAGGAAAAAGACTGATAACTTCTACGGATATTCCTGTAGAAGTTTTTTTATAGATGGAGAATTTAAAAGAAAACTCGGAGTTGAAGATCGAGTTCAATATTGATCAAGTGATCCAGTATTTAAAAGAACGTGAAAAAGTCGGTGGAGGGTTTAGCTTTGCCCCTGACCTCTACCCCGATATTGAAGACACCTATTACGCTATTCGCACCTTAAAGATATTAAGCGCAGAGATCAATCGGGATAAAACGGAGAACTATCTCAAGACGATTGATTGGATGGGAGTCGGGTTTCCAAGAACAATCTACATGTTGGTCTATCTCCATATCTCTTTGAATATGGATTTACCTGATCCATTGAAGGAACTTCTGAAGATGGATTGGGCGAGGTTTCAAGCAATTGATTCCCAGTATTTTTTTGATGAGATCCGAAAACTTATTCATCAGCCATTAATTCCTTTCCAACCTTTATCTTGTTTTCAATTCAACCCAGAGGATAATCTACAAATTTTGAGGAAGAAGGTTTCAATCCTCCTCAATTACGGCATCGAATTCAACAGAAATGAGATGATTGAATGGGTTCAGTTGAGCCAGAATGGGGATGGAGGGTTTGGATTCTATCCAGGCACAACCTCTTATATGGAAAACACCTACTGTGCGCTTGAGATATTATCGAAACTCCGAGCTTATCCTTTTGACATGACTTCTTGTAAAAAATATATCCTTGGCTGTCAAACGAAGAGTGGAGGATTCGGCAGGGCTCCAATGAGTTTTCCCTTTATCGAGAGCACCTTCCATGCGGTGTGCGGATGGTTTTTTTTAAAGGAGATGGAATCGGAAAGTTATTCGAGATCATAAATCTGTTCATTAAGAAAGCGGATTTTTATGGATGAACCCTTGGTAAAACAAAATCAGAAGGCTATTTCAAAAGGAGTCGCTTTCAAGTTCGTCGTTTTGCTTGGATTGGTTAGCCTTTTAGCCGATACGACCTATGAAGGCGCCAGAAGCATTACCGGACCTTTCCTCGCAGTTCTCGGGGCAAGTGGGACAGTGGTGGGGATAGTCTCGGGCCTTGGAGAATTGATTGGTTATGGCCTTCGCCTCTTCTCTGGGTATCTCAGTGATAGAACAGGGAGGTATTGGACGATTACATTACTTGGATATTTTATTAACCTTTTAGCCGTTCCCCTTTTGGCTTTGGCAGGTCGCTGGGAAATTGCCACCCTTTTGATTATTGCCGAGCGAATGGGGAAAGCGATTCGAACTCCTGCCCGGGATGCCATGCTTTCGCATGCCACCCAGAGCATAGGTCGGGGTTGGGGTTTCGGATTACATGAAGCCATGGATCAGATCGGTGCCATATTGGGTCCCCTTATTATCGCAGGGGTTCTCTATTTAAATGGAGGGTATCGGGTAGGGTTTGCTATCCTTTTAATTCCTGCGGCCTTAGCCCTGGCTGTGCTTCTTATCGCACGGGCGCTTTATCCCCGGCCACGGGAGTTGGAGGTGGTAACCGTCCAGTTAAAAACCAAGGGTTTTTCACGTATCTTCTGGTTCTACCTTTTAGCGATCTCCTTTATTGCAGCGGGTTATGTCGACTTTCCATTGATCTCCTTTCATTTTGAGAGACTATCCGTGGTTCCTAAAATTTGGATTCCTGTTTTTTATGCAGTGGCCATGGGGGTGGATGCCCTTTCCGCCCTCTTTTTTGGACGGTTGTTTGACCGAATCGGCCTCTCCATTCTAATCGTCGTCTCGATCCTCTCTTCCTTTTTTGCGCCTTTTGTTTTTTGGGGAGGGTTTTATTTGGCCCTTTTTGGAATGGTGCTATGGGGCATTGGAATGGGGGCCCAGGAATCGATCCTGAGGGCGGCTGTAGCGGGGATGGTTTCAATAGAAAAGCGGAGTACCGCCTATGGGATTTTTAACGCAGGGTTTGGCCTCTCTTGGTTTTTAGGCAGTGCTCTCATGGGAGTTCTCTATGACCTATTCCTTCCTTCTCTGATTCTATTCTCTGTAGTTATGCAACTGGCCTCCATTCCAATTTTTATTGCGATCAGAAAGAAAAGATTCATGGTGGATCGCCATTGAGAAAATGGTTGGAAAGAGAGGATTAAGGGGATCGGTTCGCAAAACACCCTTTACTCTTTATCAGAAAAGTTGATTTTTTAAAATTTTCAACCTAAAATATAATCAATTGGTGATGGAGTTCACCTTTAACCGCCGTTGAGGCTGATGACTCCTACAGGGAAACCCTGAAGGAGTTTTTTTATGAATCAAGTACTAAAAAATGGCTCGCTAAACTCTTTGACAAAACCCTACCCATCCCTGTTAACTCGAATTCAAGAAACCTGTGATCAGTTTCATATCATCTCCCTGTACCGCCTCATTGAGGTCTGCAGGAATCTCCTCAGTAAAGATCAACGGATTGATATAGCCCTTTTAGGGCAGTTTAAATCAGGGAAAAGTTCTTTTCTTAACAGTTTAATGGGAAGAAACATTCTTCCAGTTGGGGTTACCCCCGTGACCAGCACCATTACCCGACTTCAATATGGGACAAAGGAAAGGGTCATCGTCCGGTATTTTGACGGAAAGGAGAGCGAGGAGGATATTGCTTCAGTCGGGGATTTTACTTCTGAAGCCCAGAATCCAGGCAATCGGAAGAATGTTGAAGTGGTTGATATCGAACTCCCTTCATTAAAGAAATATGCTGGCCTCCGGTTTGTGGATACCCCAGGGCTTGGGAGTATCTTTAAATCCCATAGGGAGACCTCCGAGAACTGGCTCCCGGAGGTCGGAGCTGCCTTACTGGCTATCAGTTCAGATCGTCCTCTTGCAGAAAATGATCTTCAACTGATACGAGAATTGAGGAGTCATACGCCCAGGATTGTTATTCTTATTACCAAGGCCGATCTGCTCCTTTTAGACCAGCAGAAGGAGGTTCTCTCCTTTTTTAGATCGGCGCTTCAACGAGAGTTCCATGAGGAATTTCCCATATTTCTTTACTCGACCCGCCTCGAGAACGAGAAATGGAAAAAGAAGATCGAAGAAGAACTCTTTTCACCCCTTTCGAAAAACTGGGGAGAAGAGTTTGAAAATATTCTCCAGCATAAAATCCAATCCTTAGGGAAGAGTACTCTTAACTATCTGGAGATCGCCTTGAAGGCATCGATCCAGGCAGATTTCAACCGTGAACAATTGAGGAAACAGATTTTAAATGAAAAGGTGAATTATGAATTGATTCATCAAGAAATTTCACTGATCGCCAGGGAAAATTCTGAACAAACCCGAGACCTCATTAAGAATTATCTTGAACGATACCACCAAACTCGCCTGAAGAATAAAATGGTCGAATCTTTACTCAACGAGATGCCTTCGTGGAAAGGAAATCTTTCCAGGCTCACCGATCAGTATGAGAGTTGGCTCAAGGAGACCTTAGCCGAAGAGATTGGACATATTTCGAGAACTGAACACAAGCATTTTATGGGGACGCTCAAAAAGGCTCACGCTTCTCTTTCCAGAATCCTGGAAACCTTTCGGGCTCTTTTAAACCAAAATATTGAGAAGGTGCTTGGCCTCCGCCTTGCGGAGGCGGAATGGAAGATTGAAGTCACGGAACCTCAACAACCTGATATTCGAATAAGCCGAACTTTTGATTTCCATCTCAATCTGTTTTGGTTTCTGATCCCCATGTTTATTTTTCGGCCTTTTTTTGAAAGGCATTATTTAAACCAACTCCCCAACATCGTAGAGGTGAACCTATCACGTTTAGCCGCTCAATGGGAAAACCGCATCAATCAGGTGATTGACGAGATGAAAAAACAGGCCTTGAAATATATTCAGGATGAACTCACCACGATTGACTCTCTTTTGTCAAAAGCCTATGGCCAAACCGAAAAAACCCGGCGGGTAATGGACGAATTGAAAACTCAATTAGAAGATTTACCCCAATCTTAGAATCTACGGCTTACCTTCAAAAAGAAATTTTTTAAGAGTCCGTTTGTCGAATTTTGAAAGGCCTAACTCCTTTACTCCTCTCCCTGTTTTCCAGTAATTTGTTCGGTTGACGACCGAGGCTAGCTGAATTACCGCATCGTGGGTTGGGGTTGGAATTCCCAGTAAGTCTCCTAAGGTGGAGAGAAGAACCATTCCATATGGGACATCTTCTGTGATAAAACGGTCTTTCATGTTCTCGGGTCCTTTCATTTTGATTCCTGCATAAATCCCATCTTTCCCAAACGCTGCATCCATACTGGTGTTGAGGATTCGATATCGACACTCCTCTTCGGTCTCACCCAGGTTGTAGTTTTTAAAATTGAGATTATCCCAGTGGTATAGTCGATAACCTAAGGCCTTACAAATGGAAAGCCTCTCCTCATTGAGAGACTCGTAAGCCCTGGCGACCGATGGGGTCATCCCTTCCGCATAAAGATAGAATTCTCCTTTTGAGTGTTCAATCCTTGTAGCGCTAAGCAGAGTGGCCACTGGGTGGACAATGGGGTTAGGGTTGTTAATGGCGGCTTCCAAGACATCCTTGGCAGGCATTATCACAGGATAGAATTGTTTTAGTTTGAGAATCACCTCTTCGGTTCTTTTGGCCGGGAAGACTCCGGTGGGAAGGATGACCGCATGAATAAGGACCGAGACATGGCCTGGACCTTTGAGCCTGGCACCGTAGGGAAGGGTGCAAGTTTCGGCAAAGAGAACCTCCTTTTTCACCTTTTTCTGTTTAAAGGTCTTTACAAATTCAAGACTTCCTCCTGAGCCTGGCATCAGTATAATAATCTGGCCATCTTGAACAAAGGGGGCACAGGCTTCTGCCATCGCCCTGTGACCGAAGGCCGGAGTGATAACAAAGATCACCTCCGCATTCTTAATCGCCTGCGAGATGTCGATGGTGGCCATATTCAATTTGGCTGTGCCATCAATCGATACTCCTTCGATATGGATCTCTTTAGTCCTGAGGACTCTTTCGAAAGAATCGGCAAACTGGGGAAGTTCGAAGAAGTTAACCTTATATCCTGAAAGGGCAAGATTGGCGGCTACCGCATGCCCCCCGTTCCCTCCCCCTAAGACCGCAATCAGGTCCTTTTCCATAAGGGTTACCTCCAATTTAAAACTATTAAATAAATTACCCCATCTCATTAAAAAAGACAAGATAAAATAGGGGGCAAGAAATTGGAGAGGCTTCCCACGATTGATGAGTTAATGGAACCATCACGGAGTGTCTTTTTAGGAATGATTGTGCTAAATTCTATTTAACACAGGAGGGAGCAACCATGAGGATTGAAGCGCTAAGACCCAATCTTTATCTCATTGCTTTAAAGCAAGAGATGAGGGGATTTGAGAACATGATCAGTTCCTGGCTGTTTCGAGGAAGGTTCAGATTTTTGGTCGATGTGGGTCCCAGCGCCTCCATAGGGATCCTGTTAGAGAGTCTTAGGAGGTTGGAGGTGGAGAGACTCGATTTTGTCTTTTTAACCCATATCCACCTTGACCATGCAGGAGGGATAGGAACATTGGTCAAACATTTTCCTGAGGCAAAGGTGATCTGTCACCCATTAGCGGTAAAACATCTGATTGACCCTCAAAGGCTCTGGGAAGGGAGCAAGAGGGTTTTGGGAGAATTGGCACTCCAGTATGGAGAAATAGAGCCCCTTCGGAGAGAGACCATCCTTTCTTCTTCCGATTTCAATTTAGAGGAGTTTCGATTGGTAGAAACCCCTGGTCATGCCTCCCATCACCTTTCTCTTATTTATGAGGGGTATCTTTTTTCCGGGGAAGCAGGAGGAGTTTTTCGGGATTTAGGGGATAAAATATACCTGAGGCCTGCTGCCCCACCAGGCTTTTTATGGGAAAAGGCCATCCGAAGCATTGATAAACTTTTAGAATTTGGAAACCAGCACATTTGTTACGCCCATTTTGGTCTTCACCCTAATGCAGGGGAGATGTTAAGACGTCATAGAGATCAACTCCACCTCTGGAGGGAAGTCGTCATCGACCAGTTGAAGGAAGGGGAAGAGAGAGGTCGATTAGACCGCTGTATCAAAATCCTCCTCGAGAGGGATCCGTTATTTCAGAACTTTCTCGAACTCGATGAAGAGGAGAAAGAGACGGAGTTCTATTTTGTCCGAAACAGCCTTCGAGGGTTGATTGAAAACTTTACAGTCTAATAGGAATGGGAAGGTCCATGGATAAATTGCCTTCTAAGGACCAATTATGTTATGATGATTTTAAAATACAATGAAGGGGGAAGGGCGATGAGAAGAAGTCGATTTTTAATGGTGTGGGTGATGTGCAGTTTCTTTTGGGGAATCTATTCGTTTACGATGGCCCAGGAGGTTTCCCTTAAGGATTACCATGCAGTCATTGTTCAGGAGTTAAATGTCCCTTCAGGTTCTCCAGCCCCGGATTCCGCAGGGCTACAGATGGCAGAGAAAGCTGTCTATCAGTTAAAACGGTATTCTGAGAAATACAGTCTCTTTGATCACATTGTCACAGAAAAAAGGAGTAAAGAGATCCCCTCTGGGAAAAGAATCCTTATCATCAAAGGAGAGGTGAAGGAATATAAGGTGGCTTCGGTAGGGAGACGGATCGGACGTTCTTTTATTCCTGGGGGTGAGTATACAGGAACCGCTGCATTTTCTGCCCATTATCAATTGATTGATAAGGATACTGGAAAGGTGATCTACGAGACTGATTTACGGACCACCTCCACAGGCGCCAACGATACCGTAGAGTATGCCATGGATCGGAATGGAGAAGCGTTGGCTAAACTGATCACCAAGATGAAAGGAAAGTAATTGTTATTTACTTTTCTACCTTGTGTCATCCAGATGATAAAATCCCATTAGTAACCTCTCAAAGGAGGGGGAGGGGAGGATCTTTTCTAAGAGGATGGCCAATTTTTCAGTGAAGGACCCAACTACATAACTGGCCTTTGGGTTGGGGGTGTTGATTATCATTTCTATTACCTTGGCTACCCTTTCAGGGTTCATTCCTTCTCTCTCGTTTTTTTCAACGACCTCCAATACACGTCTAAATGGCTCTTCGTAGATTTTACTCGTTACGAGATTCTTTCTTCGGTTGGTGAAGTCTGTATGACAATCCCCGGGCCGAACAACAGTGATTTTAATTCCCGAGCCTTTTAATTCCATTCGCAGGGCTCGTGTGATGGCCTCTACTGCAAATTTGCTTGCGCTATAAGCGCCTTGAAATGGGAGGCTTAAAATTCCTCCGATCGAACTGATATTGATAATCAAACCTTCTTTCTGATTTCGCATAACTGGGATTACGGCCTGACACATTCTTACTAACCCATAGAAGTTTACCTCTAATTGGGCCTTTATCTCGCTAATCGGGGTCTCTTCGATAGGGCCTGCAATTCCAAATCCTGCGTTATTGATTAAGACGTCTAACCTTCCCGCCCGTTCCACGACTTGAGTGACCACCTTGGCCCCGTCCTCTTCGGAACAGACGTCTAAAGAGAAGAGGGGATACTGGAAATCCTTATCGGCTATTTCTTTTCGACGAGTGGTTCCAAAGACCTGGAATCCTTTATTCCTTAAATGCTTAGCACAGGCCAGTCCAATTCCTGAAGTCGCACCGGTAATCAGAATGACTTTGTCGTTTCCCATCTGCTTTCCTTTCATAGGATTTATGGGTTCAAGAGATGTTTTTTCAGGTCATCTTTTCTGGGGAAGCAGGGCGACCTTGAAGAAAATTCGCAATTAAATCCGCAACCACTCTTCCATAAGTTTCCATTAATCCTTTTCCTTTCTCTGGATGGGCGGCCCCCGGATCTCCAAAGTAACCCTGCGGTGTTAATTTTCGGGCCTCGGGCCCTCCCTTTCGCCAAACCATAAGATCTTTCATCAATAGGTGGGTGGGTTTTAGTTCCTTTAGAACTTCCACGTCCACAAGTTCTGGAAGGTAATACCACATGAGACTCGTTTCATATACCTCTGCATGGATATTGAGATATGGAGACGGGGCACCCACCCCCATAAGACTTTTATGGATGAGGAGATGGGGTTCATCTCCCTGAAACCCTAAGGGTCTGAGAAAGTATTGGTCGATAATCAAGTAAGCCTTTATTCCAATCTCTGTCCGTGCCTTCCGAATGGCTTTGTCAACCGCTTCCGTATGGGAGGCGTCCCAGTGATGGTTGATGAAAAAGACTTGATCAAACCCCCAACGTTTGAGGTTTGTCATCACATCGCATAAGATTGAAATGACCGTTTCTTCCCTACAAGTAAATGAGCCACTGAAGGAGCCTGTTGCCAAATTGATCCCCCAATAGAAAGGAGGAGCAATAAGTGTCTTGATCCCCTTCTTTTCTAATTCAGATTTGACGGCTCGGGATTGGAGGTAAGCGCCATAAACATCTACAGCCAGGGGAAGATGGGGACCATGTTCCTCGATCACCCCTATTGGAAAAAGCACGACGGCTGATTCCCTCGCTGCCTCTTCGATCTGAAGATAGGTCAGGTGAGCCATGGTCTCTTCAAAAATGTTTATCATTGGACCTCTCTTTCTTTCCTAAAAGTAAGCCTATTCAATAAGGAATAAATTTTTTCCAAACTATAGGATTTATAGGAGGAGATTCTGAGTCCGCGGTTTGTCCTTTTTTAGGTTGATGGATCAGTTTTTTGACGCCTGGATAACTCATCGGCCAGTAGAGCTGCCCCAAGGGCGACGGTGTATTCAGGATCCCATTCTGTTTTTGGGATTAACCTGTTGATCTTTAAAAATTTTTCGATCCAATCAACTATAGCCAAGTTCTTGGCCAATCCCCCAATGATTACGAAATCCTTTTTTAGACCCAGTCGACCTACCAGGGTGCTAATCCTCTTCGCCATAGCATGGTGAAAAGCGGTGATCACCTGGTCAACCGGGACATTGTCGCGAATCAAATCAAAGGCTTCAGATTGAGCATAGATTGGACAAAAGTCACTCAACTCAGGAAGGTTCTCAGATGGAGAAAGGGTATTCCCAATCTCTGTTCCTTCTCTATTAGGTAGAAAATAAGTCTTTCCCCTCATCTTTATCCTCTCCCCAGGGGTGAGGGTGGCGGTGAGGGAGATTTTCATGGTTTGCGGGTAGCCCTGCGGCCATGTTGAATTAGTGAGAGAGGCAAATGTCTCTATGGAGCGCCCAATTCCCGCGGCACATTTATCGTTCCATAGAAAATCGGTCACCCTCCCTTTTTCAGTGCAGTGAATCACCCTGCAACTTTGTCCCCCTGCATCAAGCACTGTTCTTACCGATGGACCCCATATGTGAAGAGCCCCTTTGGCGGCGCATGAAATCTCGGTGACCTTTCGATGGGCAAATGGCACCTGGTCCTTTCCACGGCCAGTGGCGACAATGGAGTGGATATTATTTAAGGTTAAACCGGTTTTTTCAAAAATGGTCTCCATCAGCCTAAAACAGGATTCCTTTGGCATCCGGGTGGGCACTTGAGAAAACGCAAAGGGCTGGCCGTCCAGAAGGATGAGGGCTTTGGAACTGACCGCTCCAATATCTAATCCCGCAACGATACCCTCAGCCTTCCTCCAAAGGAGCCCATCCTTGATTGAAACATGCTCATTCATTTCTACCCCCATCACGGATGACAGCCCCAATGGCCCCTACATACTCTGGAAGGGTCAATACGCCTATGTCTTTTTTAAGCAGAACCGAGAGGTGTTTGATCAATGCCTTCGATTTGGCCAATCCTCCAGCAACCACAATCTCCGGCTCAAGAGGGATCGTTGTGCACATGGCCGAAACCCTTTCACCGATGAATCTCAAAAGGGCATCCGCTACATCCGAAATCTCAACCCCCTGGCAAAGCAGATCGATCACTTCGGACTCCGCGGATGTGGCACAGTGGATGGCCACAGAGACGTGCTTTGTGGATTTGAGGGCCAGTTCAGAGAGTTCCTCCTCCCTTACCCCAAAAGCCCTGGCCATGGTTGTATAAAAGAGGCCCAGACCCTCCGAACACTTATCATTTTGAATCACATCAACAAGATTTCCCTCCGGATCATAACGAATCACTTTCTGGATATTCCCTCCAAGGACGATCAGGGTTCTCGAATTCTTTTGAAGGAACCAACCTCCTTTGGCCTCTGCTACATCATCGGGGAAAGTGGATCTCACATTCAGCACTCCCTTAATCCTATTTCGGAAGATCCCTGTAGCGCTCACCCCTTTGAGGTTTTCCCTTGAAACTCCAGCAGACCCCAGGGACTTTTGGAGTGATTCTTCAGCCGCAGAGACGACTTCAAATCCTGTCGGAACAGTGGCAAACCCAAGAATCTCCTTTCCCCTCATGATGACGGCCTTGGTATGAAGATGACCCAAATCAAGCCCGGCCAGTATCTCTTGGTTGTTCAATGGGCTCCCCCCTTTATCATTTCTAAAAAGGCTTCCAACTGAGTTCGAAACTGTGTGACTGGCAGAGTCGTATCCAGTTCAAGCTCAATGGAAGGAATTCCTAACCTATTCAAGATAGGTTTCATCGCCACCACATCCAGGGGTTGAGGGCTACAAAACCTCTGGTAGAGAAATACGACCCCATCGGGTCTGAACTCCTCGATAAACTGTTGAATGAACCTGAACCTTTTCTTCTCTCCGGTCCCAGGAACATTATCTTTCGCAGGACAAGGAATTCTTCTGATGTATCCCTCAGCAATCGCCTCAAGCTTATCCGACCTTCCCTCAGGCACCTCGGACCAGAAGTAACGAGTGGCAGTGCACGAATCAACGAAAATCAGCTCTGGACGATCCTCCAGAGATTCCATTAACTCAAACACCCTCAGGTCATCACAAGCCCCTCCTGAGACCATCAGCCTAATCCCAGAAACCCCTTTTGGAGGGGTGGCTTCTAAATTCTGAATAATTGGTTCCAGAATTTGGTTATATTCCTGTTTGTCCATTAATTGGGAAGCCAGAGTGAGTGTAGCCACCTCCGATCCCTTGATAGGCGGGGGCTCCATTCTTAGAAAATTCCAGAGTTGTTTTAGGAGGCTTCTGGTTCGATTGTAAACCTTAATGGCTTCCTCGAGGTCATTTTCGGTTATCGATTTTTTTAAAAATTTCTCGAGGAATTGTTTAAACTCCCTGAAAGATTCTGTCATAAATGGCAGAGCAGATTTAGTTTCGATGATGTGGGGATATGGAATCAGAAAGCTCTTTTCTTGAAACCCTGCAAACCTCAACCAGACATTGAAGGCTTCACCCATATGGATGCAACTGCTTCCGTGCACGATCAAATCCAGGAAATCATAATGGTTCGCCAGTCCCTGATAGGCACAATCATGGGAAAAGGAGCAGTAGGTTTCATGGATAAAGCTTCTGGTCGTAGCCTGGGAGACATGGGAACTAAGAATCCTCACCGGGATGATCCCCCCTGCATAAAGAATCTCCTCAGGCACATGGGTGCACATATAACCGGCTAAGGGTTGCCCGTTTTTCTTAAGGGATTTAGCGTATTCATGGGGGTTTAGAGTGTTAGAGCGAAACTGACGGATGATTGCATCATAGTCTTTTTCTGTCATTTATCTTGCCTGCCTCCTCCTGTGAGCCTCCATCAACTGGACGAACAGTTCTGTCTTCCTTTTGGCCCCTGGCAGATCCATCTTCCGAACATCCACCTGATCGCTATCGTATTCGATGGTCGGAATCTGGCCCTTAAAAATCCGCTGAAGGGCGACGTAACCGTTTCTGAAGTCAGTCTCACAACTCCGGCTTGGAGCAAGAAGTAACCCGTCTGCCTTATATTCGGTGATCATCGCCCGAGCCATCTGCTCCAGTGCCCAGTAGGACCGAACCCATTGCCAGGTTGGCCAACCCAGAACGATTTTTGCAAGTTCAGTGATGGCCTTTCTACGAGTGGAGAGATCGAGCTCATCGACCCAAGCAGGATCAATGGGATCCCAGGACCACCTCCCATTTACAAGTCCTCTGAAATTGCCACAGGTACCGAAGGTATAGACTGAGGCAACAATCTCTGCCCCAGCCTCTCTAAGGATTCTTGCCATTTCTGGATGTCCATAGGTATGGGCGATCCCAAAATAGACAATTCGATATCGTTGATGAGGAGCCACACTCTGTCCGGTCTCAACCATCTCTTTCACCTCTTTAAGTAAGGCTTCATATAACCGAACAGCCTCATCTGTTGTTCGGTCCACCAGGGCAGGAGGAAAAAGAGCGATCAGCCGTCGTTCATCCAGTGGGGCAGGGGCATGCCTATTTAAGGAACAGATATTTCCCCATAGAACCAGGCACTTGATCTCATTTCGAGTCGCCTTGATGAACAACTCATCGGAAAACTCCCTCCCTGTAATTCTTTCGAGCCAACGAATTCCCTCCTCAATCTGATCACTGACATAGTTTACAATCTTCGGATCTTTTTCTGCATTGCCTCCGCCAATCATATCGATTGCATAGAGGGGAATGCCTCCCAGGCGCCTCGAAACCTCCTGATACCATTTTGAATGTTGACTGCAAAGGTGTGTTGTCCAGATGAAATCAGGTCTGGGATAACCCTCCTTGATGGTTCCATCGGTAATCCCTATTCTATCCCGAACTACCTCCCCGATGAATAGTTTAAGGTAACTACACGAATGAAAGCCTAAGCCAGCGGTTTCAGCCGCTATAAGATTGTCCCGTGCTTCTCTGGGAAGGGTTCCAGCCATGGAGGCAGCGTGGGGTTCCCCTCCCATTATATAAATATCTTCCCCTAACCCTTTAAGGGGAGCCAGAACACTCCAGGTTGAGCCCATACAGCGCAGGCCCTGAGAGGCATAGAGATAGTTTCTATAGCAGGTGGTCTGGTAGTTCTTGAAACCGTTCCATATGGTTAAGGAATATGGCAAGTGGACCTCCTTTCTCTTTCTACTAACCCATATCAGAGCGAGCAGGCGCCGGTATTGAAAGATTTTTTACATAAAAATCAGTTTGAGTCAACTTCGACCTTTTTCTCATCGATCATCCTTTTAGGTTAATTCAATCCATCTTACTAACGATGCCCTAACGATGCCCCTTCTGTTAAGACAAATAAATCAAAGAAATCAAAGGGTCAGGGTTGCAATATTGCAATTCTTTAAGAACTAATTCCCAAAAATCTGAGTTATCTGAAAACAGGATAAACGAATTCCTTTAACGCAAAGACAAGAGTGGAAAATTCTGTTCCGATGTGAAAAGAGTTTAAAACTTTATTAAAAAATGAATCAATAGTGTGGACCTGACACTGAATTACTTCACAAATCCAATCAATTACGACCTATAGAAAATTTGATCTAAAGATCAAATTTTCTAAATTGCAACATTGCAAGCCTGACCCCAAATTTTGATTGGGATTTAATTGACAAACTTTTTGAAAAGTCTAAAATAAAGGAAAAAGAGTTTTCAATGAAATTGGTTATTTAGCCCATTTCAGGCAATTGGTTTTGTTTCAAGTTAGGAGAAGTTATTAATCGATGAAACCCGAAGAGAAAGCCAGGTGGGAGAACAAGGGATGAGTAAAAAACCAGAAGAGTGGTTTATGCAAGCAGATTATGACATAAAGACAGCAGAGTATTTATACAAAGGGAGAAAGCATATTTATGCTGTGTTTATGTGTCATCTGTCTATCGAGAAGGCCCTAAAGGGGCTTTATCGAAAAACCTGAATGAAATTCCTCCCAAGGTGCATAATCTGATTTTTCTCATCGAGAAGATGTCATTAAAAATTCCTGATGATTTATACGATATGATTTTCATTCTTAATAGGGTCAGTATTCCAACGCGTTATCCTGATGATTTAAAAAGGATGCAGAAAGATTTTAATAAGAGGAGAACGGCTGGTATACTTGAAAAAAGTAAAGAGATACTAAAATGGCTAAAAGGGCAATTAAGGAAGTAATTAACTTTTTGGCAAAGTGTTTAAGAGACAAAGGATTAAATATTTCTAAAATTATTGTATTTGGCTCTTATGCTTCAGGAAAGATGACCGAAGAAAGCGATATTGACATTGTAATCGTCTCTGATGATTTTAAGGGGAAAAATATTTTCGAAAGGGCAAGACTTACCAAAGAAGCTGAAATTATGACTATAAAAAGATTTATGATTCCCCTTGATATCCTTACTATGACTCCTAAGGAATTAGAAACTGGGACCTCTTTGATATCAGATTATGTAAAGAATGGAAAGGTGCTTTACACAGCATGATACTGGAAGGAAGTGAGGAAAGGGATCAATGGAGTGTATCGTTAGAGGATTGGCTCGATTCGAAAGAGATTTGAAACCTGCATCTCTATCCTACAATCGGTCACGATCTACTTTGATAAAGCCCCGGTGGAAGGGGAAGAATGGAGCCCACGGACGGATTTGAACAACCAACACGCTGATTACAAATTATCATCAAAGGTCTCCTTTGTTTTCACCACATTCTCTTTTGTTTGATCTCATTGGAAAAACCCTTCCAAAAGGATCAGTCTCTTGGACGGTTTTGTCTATCGTTTTCTCTCATCTGGTGCACAAAAAGTGCACATGCCAAATGGACAATCCAAAATAGGAATCTACCACCCTCCACCCCCATGAGTCATCATCCCAGTGGCTTTCCCACGGATATCGGTAGGTTGGTTGAGTCTCCTTTTTACGCATAAACCCAAGTTTCTATAGAAATTGTTTAAAAATCGGGGAGTTCGCCAATATCTGGTAAAAAGAGGTAACCCTACCAAACCCCCAAAACCCACACAAAAGGACAGGTTTTTAGAAAATTTTGGGATTTTATTGACAAACTTTTTGAGAAGTCTAAAATAAGGGAAAAAGAATTAAATTTATATAAGCTATCGAAAGTTGTCCAAAAATGTAGTTTGCCAATAGCGAGGTATTTAAAAATGAATATCCAACAAGGCAATATCCTTAAAGGGTCGTTCTGGCCAGAGAATGTCAGGGTAATTTCAGTCAAGACCATTGGGGAGAATCAGATTAGGATTGAGGCGGTAGGGGTTGAAACCCAACGGTTCTATAATCCAATCCTCTCATCTGAAGATATAAAATCCATCCAAATAATAGAAGAAAAAGCACTTCAATTTACTGGGGATGGAGAATCTCTTTTCCTGTTTCTGGAATCCCATCGAATAAGAAACGCCTTCCAGTTTGATCCCCTTTATGCCGTAAATGTTTCTCAAATCGCCCCTCTTCCTCACCAGATTGAGGCTGTCTACCACAACATAATGGCAAACCCAAAGATTCGATTCCTTCTTGCCGATGATCCTGGTGCAGGAAAGACCATTATGACTGGGCTTCTCCTGAAGGAACTGAAGTATCGTGGTCTTATTGAAAGAATCCTGATTGTAGTTCCAGGACACCTTAAAGACCAATGGCTCAGGGAAATGAAAGAAAAGTTTCAGGAGAATTTTAAAGTCCTGGATAGAGCCGTAATGAATGCATCGTGGGGGCAAAATGTATTCACAACCAATAATCAGGTTATCGTCTCTATGGATTTTGCCAAGCAGGATGATGTGATGTCAGCCCTCAAGGAGTCAACATGGGATATGTGCATAGTGGACGAGGCACATAAACTCTCTGCCTATAAATATGGACAGAAGATTAAGAAAACGGAGCGATATAACTTTGGGGAACTCTTATCTCCTTTGACCAGTTACCTTCTTTTCCTTACTGCCACACCTCATAGAGGAGATCCTGAAAACTTTCGGCTTCTACTTGACCTCCTTGAGCCAGGATTCTTTGCCGATATATCAATGCTTACTGAATCCATCGAAAACAAGGATAATCCACTATTTTTAAGGAGACTCAAAGAGGATTTAAAAGATTTTGACGGTGCTCCCCTATTTCCTCCTCGAACAGTAGAGACGGTGAAGTATTACCTTTCAGATGACGAAAAGCGTCTCTATAACGAGGTCACGGAGTATGTAGAAAAGCATTTCAATAGGGCTTTGGAGAAAGAGAAGCGAAACGTCACTTTTGCCCTCACCATTTTGCAGAGGCGACTTGCTTCAAGTGTCCGTGCCATAAGAAAATCGTTGGAACGCAGGTTCGGGCGTTTAAAAGACCTCTATACTAAGGGTCAAATCCTACAAGAGGCTGAATATGATGAAGACTACATTGAGGATTTAGAGGAAAACGAGCGGTGGAAAAAAGAAGAAGAGATGTTGGAGAAACTTACCTCTGCGGAGACGCTTGAGGAATTGAAGGAAGAGATAACCAAACTTGAGGAACTTGTGACCATCGCTAAAGAGGTCGAAAAGAAAGAGGTAGAGACCAAACTGAATGAACTCAAGGGCGTGATGGATGCTGAAAATCTCCAAAAAACAGAGACAAAATTACTCATTTTTACAGAATCGAAAGACACCTTGGAATATTTGGTCGAGAAATTAAAGAAATGGGGTTATTCCGTGACGTTTATTCACGGTGGATTGAATCTTGACCAGAGGATTAGGGCTGAAAATGAATTCCGAAATCAAGCTCAGATCATGGTATCTACAGAGGCTGGTGGCGAAGGTATTAACCTTCAATTTTGTTGGATTATGGTCAATTATGACATCCCTTGGAATCCAAACCGATTAGAACAACGGATGGGAAGGGTTCATCGGTATGGGCAACAGCATGATGTCCACATTTATAATCTGGTAGCGGTAGATACGAGAGAAGGGCGTATCTTGGAAAGACTTTTTGATAAGCTCTCCCATATTAGAGACCATCTCGGTTCGGATAGGGTCTTCGATGTGGTAGGTGAGGTATTGGTGGGAAAAAACCTAAAGGACTTGATTGTAGATGCTATTGCGAATCGAAGAACGATGGATGAAATTCTCAAGGACTTTGAAAGAATCCCTGACGAGGTAGCCATACAAAAAGTAAAGGAGGCAAGCCTTGAAGCATTAGCGACACGGCATATTGACCTCACCAGAATACTTGGTGAACAAAGAAAGGCAAAGGAAAATAAACTTGTCCCAGAATATATCGAGGCGTTTTTCAAGAGAACGGCTAACGTTCTAAATATAGAGATGAAGCAACGCCCCGATGGCTTTTGGCACATTACATCCATACCTTTTGAAGTCCGCAACCAATCTTACGAATTCAAGATGAAATTTGGTGAGGTTCAAAGGGAATACAGTAAAGTATCCTTTGACAAAGACAAAGCATTTAAGGGACAAGCAGAATTCGTATCCATGGGGCATCCCCTTTTAGAGGGGTGTATAGAGAATATTTTTACTCGCAATAGTGAAACCGTAGGTGAAGGAGCTACCTTTATAGACCCTGAAGGGAGAAGGGATGGTGTTATTTGGTTTTGTGAGGCTGAGATAAAAGATGGGAGTAACGAGATAGTTGGAAAGAGGCTATTTACAGTTTATCAGAACGCAAAGGACGGGGAGCAATCGCTATCCCTAATCAACCCTGCTATTCTTTGGGATTTAAAGCCTCTCTCTCCTCAGGATGCATTAAGCGAAAAACAAAAGTTGGGGGACGGAGGATTTCATTCAGGTGTCTCTAACATGGATACCATCAAATCCTTCGTGGTAACTGAGGGACTCGAAGATTATAAAAAGGAGCTTCTTGAAAGAAGACAAAAAGATGCTGGCATAAAGAAAAAATATGGCATCCGTTCTCTTGAATCAATGATCCTCGATTCTGATGCAAAGATTTCTGAGTATGAAACGAGGAGAATGAAAGGAGAAAACATTCCGGAAGCCCTTATTCAAAACGAGTTGCGTAAAAAAGAGGATTTGGAAAGGAAAAAACTAAGGCTAATTAAAGAAATTGATGCAGAAGTCCATCTCTACCCCACTGAACCTAAAATTATTGGTGGGGTGAGGGTTATTCCTGGTAAGAATGTTCATGGCGAGATGATCCCTGATGAAGAAATTGAACAAATCGGTATGAAATTTGTGATGGAATATGAAGCGAATCATGGGAGAAACCCTGAAGATGTGCACCTTGAAAACCTCGGTTATGACATCCGTTCAAAGGATGATAAAGGAGTCTTTCGTTATATCGAAGTTAAATCAAGAGCCAGAGAAGGTGCTGTTATCCTGACCCCAAATGAATGGCTCATGGCACATAGGCTCAGGAATGAATATTGGCTGTATGTTGTAATCAATGCTTCTACCAATCCAGAGTTATATTTGATTCAGAATCCATCCGAACATCTCCAGCCAGACGAAGAGATAAGTATTGTGAGATACATTATAAAAGCCTGGAGAGATAAATCCGAGAGGGCGGTATGAAGAGGTCTTTCATTGAAGTGGATTTTCCAATAAAAGAGGTAAGCGAAGAATCTGCTCGGGAAAAAAATATTCGGCATGGTCATATTTCTACCCTGCACATCTGGTGGGCCAGAAGACCTCTGGCCTCTTCGAGGGCAAGCATTTATGCTGCTCTTACTCCAGAGCCAAAGGATGAAGAAGAGCGACTTAAGAAGGCACAGGTTATCGCCGAGCTTTGCAAATGGGAAAACTCTCTTAATCAAAACCTTATTGAAAAAGCAAGAAAAGAGATTCTGGATGCCAATGGGGGTAGCCCACCAAAAGTCCTTGACCCATTTGCTGGCGGAGGAGCAATTCCTCTTGAAGCATTGCGTTTGGGTTGTGAGACCTATGCAAGTGATTTAAATCCTGTTGCCGTGCTTATAGAGAAATGCACCCTTGAATATCCACAAAAATATGGGATGCCCAAAAAAATAAAAACAGAAGACCTGCTTGTTGAAAAAGAAATCAATCTCCTTCTCGAAGATGTTAAGAAATGGGGAAACTGGGTTCTGGAGGAGGCAAGGAAAGAGATCGGAAAATTTTATCCCCAAGACCCCGATGGTTCGATTCCT
>FWPU01001737.1_pt1 | contig 63837 bp, 49 predicted proteins | sample 2228361 | NCBI WGS metagenome assembly FWPU01 (sample SAMEA103939777, study PRJEB20133) | metagenome
ACATAACCGACAGGTCACCGCAATCAGGAGCCTGTCGCAATGGTGGACTCGTCCATCTCGGAACTGACCGCAGAGCAGCGCCTCAACCAGCGTGCGGCCATCTTGGCCCGCCGCATCGGGTCATGCCGCTTAAAGTGCGTCCGTCGTCCAAATGGGCGAGGTTCTGACGGCCTGCCATGAATGGCTTTCGGCTGATGAAGAGGATCCTTGACGAGACCGATGCCGCGATGCCCGGCAGAGAGGCGGAGAAGGATGCGGCTGTTTTGCGTCGAAGGACATCCGCGACTATGACACGTGTCCTCATGGATGCGTCTATTGCTACGCTGTGGTCAACCGCCCGCCGGCCCAATGGCAATTCCGCCAGCACGACCCGGAGGGCGAGTTCTTGTTGCCGATGCATGACGCGGTTGAAACGATCCCGGAGCCAAGCGATCGGAGCTTGCCGCTTTTCGACGAACTCCGACCGGAGGCCACGTCATTCTGGCGAAGCTCTTGTCGCCGACCTACCCGGGGGTTATCACTTCGATGTGCTCGGTCTAGTAAACAACGGCCGATGGCAAGCAGGATGGGCGAGTAAACCATGCCGCAGCCAAAAGACAACGGAGGAATTAAGAGCAACGGCGCCAATCGCGGCTTCGAGGCCGACCTCTGGCGGGCCGCCGACGCGTTGCGACCCCAAGGGAGCGGGTGAATCGAAGTATGCCGACATCTCCGGCTTCTGCACAAGGGCGACGCTGGAGGACATTCGCCACCACGGCTACATGCTAACTCCGGGGCGCTGCGTCGGCGCTGCACAACAGGAAGAAGACGACGAGCCGTTCGAGGCGAAGATGGCACGTCTGACCGCCGAGCTGAAACAGCAGCAAGCCGAGGCCGCCCGGCTCCATAAGCTCATCTGGGCCAACCTGGAGGACATTCGCTATGGAGAACGATCGAAACCATGCCGCAACCGTTGGCGAAAGTGTACATCCACGCCATCTTCTCGACCAAGAACCGCGAGCCGCTCCTGGCCGACGATTGGCGGGACGATTTGTTGCATGTGCTGGGCGGCAGCGCGAACAACCTCAAGTGTCAGTCGTTGTTGGTCGGCGGCGTGGCGGATCATGTGCATTTGTTGTTTCAGTTGGGGCGAACGATCGCGATTGCCGACGTTGTCGGGCGAATCCAATCGACATCATCCGCCTGGGTGAACCAGACGCGCAGTTTGGCGGCGCCGTTCCATTGGCAAGCCGGGTATGCGGCGTTTTCGGTGAGCCAATCGAACGTGGAGCCCGTGCGGGAGTACATCTGTCGGCAACCCGAGCATCACGCCAAACAATCGTTCCAGGACGAATTGCGGGAATGGTTGCGGCGATACGAGATCGAATGGGACGAACGGTATGTGTGGGATTGAATGCGCGCGTGGCATGGCACGATGAACGGCCCTTTCAGGGCCGGCGTATTCGTGCATTCCTGATAACCAGGGCGTTGCCCCTTGAACCCAGGGCGTTGCCCTGGGCTAACCGAGCGATCCCGTTGGAGTCGAAGACGATTTTGGCATGGCAGAATGCGGCATTTCGGCCGGAAAGAGCATTTCTACCCGCCGAGGGCGTTGGTGGGGATTCGATGTGCCGGGCCGGCAGAGCATCGGCGGCCGTTTCGGCGTGAAAGGCCGTTTCTACCAGCTCAGGGCCATGCCCTGGGTACAAATTTGGGCAGACGATTCCGTTGGCAACCGGCGCGCATGGGGTAAATGATGCCGTTGATCGCCTTGCGCCACGTCTGCCGGCGGCCGCCCGGTTTTCTTGGGTGGCCAGTAGCGCAGCAGCACTGGCCGGATCGGCTCCCACAGAGCGCCGTCGATCTCCCAGAAGGTGGCTAGCGGCTCCGTTTTCTTCCTCATCTCTCACCTCCGTGTTTCGAGAGGCAAGAGGTTTACGGAATTGCCCTAACTGCGCCAAGGTCAATTATGAGATGGTTTCTTAGAGGCTCTGACAAGAGCCGCGAAGCGGGGCTTTTTTCGGCCGTTCCTGGAGCTATTGGCAGAGCCTCTAAAGGCGACGCCCGCGATAATTCGAACTGAGTCCTCTGGCGTTCCACGCCGCTTGCAGTCCAAACTATGTTATTTGGCCGCCTGCGCAGTCCGAGCGGGGGCGTTGTCTCTCATAGAGGCATGCGGTATCTTCACCTGAGGTCGGCTCTGCTGCACGCCACTTTCCCCGGCGGCGCGAACGCGAGACCGGCCGAATGCGCGCCGCTCGAACCAAGAGGGATCCCCCCATGAGTTCGCCGCTGTTTGCCACCACTACTTCCCGCCGCCGCGTGTTGCAATCTGGGGGCGCGGCGCTGGCGGCCGGCCTGTTGCCTGTGCATGCGTGGTCCGACGGGCCTGCGCGCCGTCCCAAGGTGGCTGCCCTCACAACCACCTTCTACCACCGCAGCCACGCACACGTGATCCTGGAGAATTTCCTGCTGCCCTACCTGTTCAATGGACAGCGCGTCGATCCCGGCTGCGATGTGGTCTCCCTCTACGTCGATCAGTTTCACAAGCAAGATCTCGCACGAGATACCGCCCGCCGCTTCAACATCCGCCTGTGCCATAGCATCGAAGAAGCACTCACGCTGGGCGGCAACACGCTCGCCGTAGATGCCGTGCTCTCGATCGCCGAGCATGGAGACTACCCCACCAACGAGCTGGGCCAAATCGAATACCCTCGCAAGCGGTTTTTCGATGAAATCGTCGCCGTGTTCCGCTCCAGCGGCCGCTCGGTGCCCGTGTTCAACGATAAGCACCTCTCCTACCGCTGGGACTGGGCCCGCGAAATGTACGACACGGCCCGCGAGTTGGGCATCCCATTTATGGCCGGCAGTTCCGTGCCGCTGGCCGAGCGGCAGCCGCCGCTTGCGCTAGAAGCGGACTGGCGGCCGGCCGAGGCCGTTTCTATCCACGGCGGCCCGCTGGAGATCTACGATTTTCATGGCCTGGAAGTGGCCCAGTCTCTGGTCGAGTCGCGTGCGGGCGGAGAGAGGGGCGTGCGGCGGGTATCTTGGTTCGAGGGAGACGAGTTGTGGGAGGCTGTGCGGGCAGGAACGCTGCCCGAGGCGCTGCTCTTGTCGGCCTTCACTGCGGAGTTGGGCGACGACCTGCCCACGCCCCCCTTGCGGGTGGTGGTTGAGACGCTGACGCAGTCGGAGCAGGCGGCCAAGGGGCCGCATGCCATTCTGGTCGAGTATGTCGACGGGTTGAAGGTTACGGTGCTGGCGTGCGGCAAGCGATCGACGCGCTGGAACTTTGCCTGCAAGTTGGCCGAGGGGGGCGAAACACTGCGCACTCGGTTCTACGTGGGTCCCTGGAAGAACCGCAACCTGTTCAAGGCGCTCGCGCACGCCATTCAGGCGCATTTTCGCAATGCTCAGGCGCCTTATCCTGTGGAGCGTACGCTGTTGACCACGGGGGTGCTGGCGGCTGCACTGGAGGCTCGGCGGGATGGCAAGCCGCTGGACACGCCTCACCTGGCGGTGGCCTACGCGCCGCAGGACTTCTCTGCGTACTGCGAGCGAGGCGCGAGCTGGAAGCTGCTCACCGAAGAGATGCCCGAGCCGTACGGCATACCCGAACGCCCTGTGCCATAGGCGGCCAGCCGTGCGGGGAGAGAAGGGTTGAGACAGGTCGGACCAGGCTGGCCGATGGGACGCCTCGGATGAATCTCAACGATAGGGTGGAACGGGCCGGCCATTGCAGGCGGCGCCTAGTTCTTTGCTTCGTTGGCCGCCGGGGCGCCATCGGCTGCTTCCACGGCCGCGAGTGCGCGACGGCGTAGTTCGACAAGGCGGGGGTCTTCTTGCGGCTCTGCGCCGGTGATCAACAACGTCGCCTCGCGATAGAGAAGCTGGAACTCCAACCAATCGGGCCAGAACATGCTGGCATTGCCGAGGGGAGCTTCGGAGAGGTCCTGCGCGGCGTCGCGCATCATCTGTTGGCAGCGGGCGAGCGCGGCCGCCGCTTCGGCCTCGCGGCCAAGGCGGAAATGGGCCATCGCCAGCGGCGCGTGCGCCAGGTTCCAGGGCAGCCTGTTACGTTCTGGCCTTGCGTGTTGGGCTTGGTCCTGCGGCGGGCCTCCACGCGGGCCGGGCGGCCACTCTGGCGCCTGCTCGACGGCCTTTTGCAAATGCACGATGGCCTCCTCGTACTCACCGCAGCGCAGAGAGGCCAGCCCGCTGATGTAATGATCGGGCAGCCGCCGCCACCCAGGCAAGAACTTGCGTGCAAATGGTGCCGGCGGACGCTCTTCGGTTGGCATTTTTCGCGCTTGATCCAAAAGCAGGGCGGGCGCTACGGGCGGGTGAGGAGAAACCAGACAGCTTCTTAGGACGACGCTGGTCATGAGCGGCTCGCCCCGCTCGTCAAGCTGCTGGTACAGTTCCTGGCAGAGATCGCGATATTCTTGGGTGCGGCCGACATACAACAAGAGATGGGGGATGCCGTAGGCCCACGGCCCGGCGGTCGAGGCCCCCAGGCTGCGTGCCCGCAGGTAGTCTGCCGCGGCCCGCTGCCACAGGCCGAGGCGGATGTAGAGATTGGCACGCTCGGACCAGACCAGAAAGTAGTCGGGCTGCAATTTGGCTGCCTGGGCGTAGTCTTCCAGGGCGTCGGCCCAGCGGCCGCTGTCGGCGTGTGCGCGAGCCGTCGCCAAGAGCAGGTTGGCGTTCTTCATCCGGTCTGCGAAGGTCTCGGCCTGGCGGCGCAGGCGGGTGGCTTCGGCCTCGGCTTTGGTGGCGCGGATGGCCTGCCAGATGCTCACGGCCGTGCCGGCGACCAGGGAGATTGCCATTACCGAGGCGGCCAGCAGCGCCACGCGGTGGCGGAGCGCGAGCTTCTGAAAGCGATACCAGGCAGAGGGGGGCCGGGCTTCCACGGCCTCGTGGTTGAGGTAGCGGCGCACGTCGGCGGCCAGGGCACTGGCCGTTTCGTAGCGGCGGGAGCGGTCTTTTTCCAGCGCTTTCATCACGATCCAGTCGAGATCGCCGCGCACAAGGTCGGAGAGGCGGCGCAGATCGACGCCGCGCCGCGCCGAGACGGTACGTGCCGCTTCTCCCAGTGTGGTCAAACGCATGCTGGGCCGCTGCGGCTCCTCTTCGCGGATCAACCGGCGCACCTCGTCGAACGTCGCTTCGTGCAGCCGCTTCTGGTCCAGGGGCGTGGTGCCGGTGAGCAGTTCGTAGAGCAGTACGCCCAGCGAGTAGATGTCGCTGCGGGTATCGATGTCCAGGGCGCTCATCTCCGCCTGTTCGGGACTCATGTACAGCGGCGTGCCCACCATTTGTGCGAACCGCGTGTAGATGGTCTTGTCCGTGAGCTGCCGGCCGATGGCCTTGGCAATGCCGAAGTCGATCACCTTGACCACTGGGGTGCCGTCGTGCAAGGTGACGAGCACGTTCGAGGGCTTGAGATCGCGGTGGATGATTCCCTTGAGGTGTGCGTGCTGCACGGCCTGGCAGACATGGATGAACAGCTCCAGCCGTTCGCGCAGTCCGAGCCGGCTCTGGTCGCAAAACTCGGTGATGGGAATGCCGCGGACCAGCTCCATTACGAAGTAGGGACGGCCTGTCTGCGTGGCGCCGGCATCCAAGACCCGGGCAATGTTGGGATGATCCATGAGCGCCAGCGCCTGGCGTTCGGCCTCGAAGCGGGCGATCACGTCGCGCGTGTCCATGCCCGGCTTGACGATCTTGAGCGCCACCTTGCGCTGCACGGGCTGAAGCTGCTCGGCCACGAACACCAGCCCGAAGCCGCCTTCGCCAATCTGTTCCATCAAGCGGTAGGGGCCGATGGTGCTGCCGGGCCGTTCGACGATGCCGTCTGCAAGATCGTCCGTTGCCGGCCCGGCTTCCCCTGCGCCGGCACTCGCCTCGCCCTCGCCAGCATGTACGTTCTCGTCTGCCGCCTGCGGGCCGAACAGCTCCAAACCCGGCGGCGCGGCATCGAGCACGTTGTCTGTCTGCTCATGCGCGCGGAGCAGGGCGCGCACGCCAGCAGCGAGCCGCTCGTCGCCGCCGCAGGCATGGAGCAAGAACGCCTCTCGTTCGGCGGGGTCTTTCTCCAGCGCCTCCAAGAAAATCGCCTTTTCCTGTGCCGTATCGGAGATGCGTGTCATGCGTGTGCGGCAGTGCAGGCGAACGCAGTTAGATCATGGGCAGTGATCGGCACGGCAGGGCGGTCTAACGCTGTGGTGTGGACGGCCCTGGCAGCTTGCAGCAAGGTACTGTGGCGGCCGCCACGACGGCCGGCTACTTGCATTCTACTCGCGGGGTCGGACGGCATTCAGGCTACTCCTCAACATCTTTGGGAGCGGCCGCTTCAGCAGCTTGCTGAACCGCCGGATGTTGCAAGAGATACTCGCGCCGCGCGCGGCAGAACTCAGGCAGGCTCAGACGGCGCGGGCCGGGCAGATCGCCCCCAGGCAGCAGCGCCTGCCGGAACGCCTCATACGGGGTGAGTTTGCGCGTATCTAGCTTCACCTCCTCGTCGATGAGGGCATAAAAGCCCTCGGCAACCGGTCCGAGTTGCTGCCAATCGAGCCAGTCGCGCGCAATCGCGTGCACGCATTCGAGATAACGCTGCCGCAGGGCCGGCACCGCCAGCACGCGGCTGCGCAGGGGCTTGCGCGGATCTTCGAGGCCAACCAGCGGATCCAGCTCCACACCGGGTCCGCGCCGCCGGCGGCCCGCAGCGCCTGCGGGACGCCGCCCGCCTGGATCGTCAGGTGCGCCCTGGTGCCTGGCTCCTGCCAGACCTGGATCTCCCGCCTCGCCTGGCACGGCGCCTGGGCCTGGTACTGCGCCCTGTGCCGCTGCGGGGCCTAGCTCGCCCTGCGCGTTCGGTCCGAACTCTGGCCGAGACCCGCCGCCAGGCGGCCCAAATCCCATGGCAGGTTGAAACGCCTCGTTGATATCGTGCGGCACGATGTGGAACTTGCCGCTCGGGTCCTGATACATGCAATAGTCGCTGGCACGAACCCAGTACCCATCGTTGTTGATGAGGGCCACGTCGAGCGCCAAGAACCACAGCAGGCTGTTGATGTCGATCAAGGGTTCCAGGGCGGCTTGCAGTTCCTCGGGCGGCGTCTCGTGGAGCGTGCGGCAAAGCCGTACCAGGTCTTTCCATGCACGCTTGGTGTCTCGGCTTTTCAGCTCGTAACGCCGCTTGTAGTCTTCGATGTTCTCGCCCAGGTATTCCAGCCCGCCGCCCCCCGCCGGGCTGCCGCGCACCTTCCACCTGACACCCTCTGCCGAGCCCCAGTGCTCTTGGGTAAACACCTTGTCGAACTGCTGCACGTTTACATACACGCCCCAGCTCTCGCCATTGATCACCAGCCTGACGAAGTTCGCCTTGGGCACCGGCAAGTATCGCCGCGCAATGTGCGAGTAGAGCACCGTGCTCAGGAGCGTGGGGTCGCCGTGGGCATTGAGCAGGTTCAGGGTCTTGTATCCGTACAAGCGCTGGTTCGGGTCGACCAGATCGAGCGAGATGTTCAACGAGCGTTTGTGGCCTGGCGGAACCCCTCCGTACGAAGACATGCCGCGGAAGTGGACGCCCACGTTTTCATAGCGGCGGCCATCGACCACGAGGGTCGCGGCGACATCGACGTCTGTGTTGTAGAAGTCTGCCAGCTCGGCTTCCCAGTCTGCCCCTTCGAATTCGAGAAACAGCGTGCGCAGCACGGTAGGATCGTAGAGCGACGCATCACAAGGCGGCACCTCGTCGATAGAAACGGTTGGCCCTGGCTGGGGAGTGCCTGCGGGCCCACCTGGGCCGAACCCACCCGGGCCAGGTGCCGGGGGTCCAAAACCGCGTGGGCCGCGATCGCCTGGCCCGCGCGGACCTCCCGGCCCAAACGCCGGTGGGCCGAAGGGAGCCGGGCCAAATGGAGCCGGCCCGAAGGCGAAGGCCCCCATGCGGCGGCCGCCGCGGCCGGTGCGCTGCTCTTCGGCGAGCTTGGCGCGTGCCTTGGCACGCTCCGCCGCATTTAGCCAACCACTCGCGTCTGAATCGAACTCGGCCAACAGCTTGCGTTCTTCTCCCATGAACCCGGGGCCGCCAGGCCCGAACTGCGGCCCGGGAAACGCAAACGGCTTGCCCCGCAGGGCATCCCAGGCCGCACGCTGCTCTGCTGTCAGCAGTGCAAGCGCTGCCGCCTCGGCCTCTGCACGCTCGCGGCGCATGGCCTCGAAATCGGGAAACGGCCCCGGCCCGCCAGCACCGCCCGGACCATCTGGCCCGCCAACAACGGCAGGGCCCCCAGGCCGACGCGGCTCGAGCAACCGCCGGATCTGCTCGCGCTGCTCGGCAGTAAGCCGCAGCTTCTCGGCCACGTCCTCCCGATTCAAGGCTGCCGCCCCCTCCTGTTGTAAACGCAACTGCTCGAAACGCTCCCGCTGCTTGTCGTCCAGAACCTCGGCCAGCGACGCAAGTGCCTCCCGCGTCGCCCGATCTTGCAACTTACGCAGCTCTCCAAAACGCTCTGCCCGTTCTGCATCGGTTGCCTCTGCAAGCGCCTGAAAATCGATTGTGCCCAACGCCTCTTGCATGCGCTGCTGATAGGCAGCCAGCAGCTTCTCGAGCTGGGGCCGCTGATCTTCCCTGATCTGAAGCTCCTGCACGATCTCGGGCATCATGAGCAACATCATGCTGCCCATGGGGCCAGGTCCTCCGAACGGCATGAATATGGGCACTGGGCCTGGGGCTGGCTGCCCCAGGCACACGGCTGCATTGCACATCGCGGCAATGGCAGCCCACGCCACACCGTGCTGCAACACCCGGCTAGGTTTGCCACGCAGGTTCTTCATGTGCGGTTTAGCTCCACGCTTTGTACGCCTTCTAGGCGGTTCAGTTCGTCGATCAGATCAGAGGGGCTAGCACCAGGCCGTAGCCGTACGCGATAGGCGTATTCGAGTGCCGCTCCCTGCCGGGCGGTGGCGCCGCTTTTCAGGTCGTGCCGCACGAGATGCCGCTCAAACACTGATGGCAGGAGTCTATCGGGGCTTTGGCCGGCTGCCAGGCGGATGCACAGGCGGGCGTCTGCCTCGCTCCAGCCTGAAGGTTGCCGCCTCGGCTGCACTGCCGCCGCCGCTGCCCCAACCACGGCCAACCCCAGCACGGCCACCAGCAGGTGATCCGCCCCGACGGCCATGCCCACCACTACCGCAAAAATGACAAACGCTATGTCGTGCGTATCTTCTACCACTGTGCGAAAACGCACGATCGAGAGCGCCCCTACCAGACTGAATGCGCGTGCCACGTTGTCTCCGATCACCTGGGTCACCATGGCGATCAGCGCCGTCAACAGCACGAGCGTCGGCGGAAAGGTGTGCGTTATCGGCTCGCCGCGCCGCGTCAGCCGATAGACACCAGAGACGATCCAGCCCAGGCAGCACGCCAGCACCAGCCGGAGCACCAGGCCAACCGAAAACTCCGCCGCCTGATCCCAACTTGAGATTTCCGGCCCTACGCCCAGCGATTGCAACCACTCTGGCATTGGCAGCTCCCTGCTTGTGGGATCTCTCATGCGCATGCCGCGCCCTGGCCGCCCAGCAACAAATCCTCGCCTGATTGGCCGGGATCGCCGTTCAAACTCCCTTGCAACCCCCAGGCGGCCACACTCAGCCGATACTTGGAGACGGCCGCAGGCTGCAAGCCTAAATCGTACATCAGACGCTTGAACAGCCCCGGCAGGAACCCCACGAACTTGAACTCGACGATGCTGCGGTCTTCCAGCAGCAGGCGGCCCGCCGAGAAGGGCGGCACGTGGAGCCCCTCGGCAGGCCGGCAGCAAACCTGGCGGTCAACGGTCAAGCGTGCAGGCCCCTCGCTAGTCATGCCCACGCGGGCAAAACGCTGATAGCCCACCAACATGCAAGGCACAAGCCCCCTGGCCGCCAGGCGGCGCCGAAACCATTCGCCCTGCCAGCCGGCGTCCACCGGCGTGCGCGCGGCCAGCAGCGCGAGTTCGGCATCTCCGATCTGCACCCGCCGCTTGCGCACCCGGTCTGCCCTGCGTGCCTTGCGTTCGAGGAAAAGCTGCGGTGCATCGCCGTAGCGGCGGATTCGCAGCTTGCGCCTGCCATACCATCTCCGCCGATGGTACACCGATAGATCGGCCGTATCGAAGTAAAGGGTGTAAACGCGGTAGCAATCCTCTCCCAGGGCAGGCTCGGCGTGAGGATCGGGGGGCAGCTCCTGCCGCGCCAAGGCCAGTACCTTGTCTGCCAGATGCGCCGGCAGCAGGAATTTCAGCTCGTAGGAGAAGTTCTTTGCCAGCGGCTGGGTTGGCTTGCGGGGCTCCCAGGCCGTATCTGACACTGGCCGCTGGAGTTCTGCCAAGGTTCTTTCCTGTTTAGAATCACGTGAGCGAATCGTAAGTGTATTGTGTTATGCCCCAATGCGAAATCCGGCCGCTGGCGGTGCCAGAATGACGTGCCAGGAAGGGGATAACAGGGCACCCGAGGACGGGGCTAGAAGGGTTGAGGCGTGCTAAGCCTAATGGGCCGATCCGTCGTCGATGGTCGAGGCATGATCGTACAGGTTCAATAGTACGGTCGGGCTGCCTGAGGCGGGCTGATGTAGGCGGCATCGACCGGCCGGGGATGACCCACACGGCTGGGCGGGAGAGGAAGGTGCGCACACTGCCGCCCGGGCTGGGCGAAGCGCATCTGCGCCGCCGCACCTGCTCTGGGCTGGAATGTGCAAGCACTGCGGGCCAACGTGTGCCATTGCTTGCCGCGCAGTAGCAAGCAGTGCGACTGCGCCTGTTTGGACGTGGGGGGTAGAGACGGCCAACCGCACGGGCGTGGGGCGCGAGCGATGCGGCCGCACAGGGCAGGGGTTTTTGCTAAGCGTGCCATGGTGGTGTTCGCCTCGCCCCCCTTATCCGGGCGGAGCGTCCGGGCCGCGCTTGGCAGAGGGAGGCAGGCGTGAGGAAGCGTGGAATGGTCTCTAGCTTCAGCCCGCTTTTGGTAAAGCGAGGATGGGGCTCTCTCCGCTGCGGGACGGGTCCGGCCACGTCAACGCCAGCTTCAGGGCCCGCTCACAACGGCCAAAATGCGCTCCACGGATCTGCACAGCCCCGCGGGTGCCTGGAACTCGTGATAGGCCAATCCGACCGTGCAGCATCCGGCTGCCGCGGTTATCAGGCATCGGCCGCATCGCGAGGGATTTGCTCAAGTTGCGATGCCACTTTGGGCAACTCTTCCGTTACGATCTGCCACACGATGTCTAGGTTAACGCCAAAGTAATGGTGGATCAATCGGTCGCGAACGGCAGCCATATTTTTCCACGGAACATTAGGATGTTTTTCCCGCAGGCCTTCGGATAGCTTCTTGGTCGCTTCGCCAATAATTTCCAGGTTGCGAATGACGGCGTCTTGCGTCTTCGTATCTCCCAAGAATTCTTCATACGTCGTGCCCGCTGTGTACGTGGCAACTCGGGCGATGGCCTCTTGTATGTCGCTCAAACACTCCCCATCCGTTCGCTCAGACATAGACAATGCTCTCCGCAATGTCTTGGGCCATACGGGGCACTCGAATGCCCTGCAAGCCGGCAGTGGTGAGCACATCGACTCTCCGACCTAATAGGTGTTCGAGATACTCCACCAGCTCAATAAACTTAAATCCGATAGGGCGCTCGAGGTCGACAACAATATCCACGTCGCTCGACTCGTCTGAGATGCCTTTGGCGTAGGACCCGAAAAGGCCTAGCTTCCTCACGCCGTATTCAGCGGCCAGGAAGGGATAAGCCTCCCGAAGCAACGTGAGCACGTGCTCTCGCGTGGGCATAGCACTAAGGTGGATCAATACCTAGCCGTGTGCGACGAGTTGGCTTCTGTCCAGCCTACTTGCTCCGCGGGTTCGGACTTGCCACAGCTTTTCTTGCAAGCAGGATGGGTCACAAGCCGCCTTGAACGAATCGGTGGTACATGCCGCCAGCATTGTTGCCGAGGCCTGAGCCTCACATGGCATGCTAATGCTTGGCTCACCTCGAAGCAAGCCATCGCACACGCCACAGCGCCGGCGATCGCGCCGATTTGCTCCGTCCGATGCACGGCGAAAGGTCGCTAGGAACATCGTGACAAAGGTGCGCTGCCCCTCGCGGCGTTGGTGTGCGCTGTGCCGAGGCTCAAAGAGGCACTGCTTGCAGTTGCACGACGCGCACTCGGGAGTAGGCGCTGCGGGCGTGGAGGCTATCGTTGCAAAGCGGCCCTACCCGCTGCGCCGCCGCACCTGCTCTGGGTTGGAATGTGCAAGCACTGCGGGCCAACGTGTGCCATTGCTTGCCGCGCAGTAGCAAGCAGTGCGACTGCGCCTGTTTCGACGTGGGGGGGTAGAGACGGCCAACCGCACGGGCGTGGGGCGCGAGCGATGCGGCCCCACAGGGCAGCGGTTTTTGCTCCGCGTGCCATGGTGGTGTTCGCCTCGTCCCGTTTGTCCGGGCGGAGCGTCCGGGCCGCGCTTGGCAGAGGGAGGCAGGCGTGAGGAAGCGTGGAACGGTCTCTAGCTTCAGCCCGCTTTTGGTAAAGCGAGGATGGGGCTCTCTCCGCTGCGGGACGGGTCCGGCCACGTCAACGCCAGCTTGAGGCATCCTCTTTAACCCGCTCAGTATCGGGGGCGAATGGCCCTCGCCCCTCTTCTTCTGCTGGAGGATAAGGGCATGCATGAGGGGTGTGCTACGAACTGCACACCCGCCCAAGATCAACTGCCGGCTGCCCTGCGGCTGCCCCCGTCTGGTGCTTCATCGTCGCTCCTATATGCTTTATCATGTTTTTGGGGCTGCCGCCTTTCCGTGTGCGATCATGGCACTGCCAAGAGTAGGCAGAGGTTTCTGGCTTGCGAACCCCCATCTACCCGCAGCGGCTTTGTTGGGGGTGCTGTTGTGGGCGACCGGTTGCGAAGAGAGTCTGCTCGATGCCGGCCGTCTGGAACGAGTTTGGGGCCGCCGCGGCATTTCTGAGGGCAGGCTACAGAAGCCACGCTGCATGGATCTGGATGTGCAGGACCGGCTGTACGTGGTCGACATGACGGCGCGCATCCAAGTGTTTACCTCGGAGGGGGAATATGTGCGCGGCTGGCAGACTCCCGATCACCGCCTTGGCCGGCCCACCGGAATCACAGTCACGGACGATGGCCAGGTTCTTGTGGCCGATACGCACTACAACCGGGTTCTGATCTACACGTTGGAGGGCAAGCTGCTGCGGACGCTAGGCGGGCAGCAGCCGGGCAGGCCGAGCACGGGCAAGCCGGGCGAGTTGGGCCTGGTGACCTGCGCCCTGCGGGATTCGGCAGGGAACTATTACATCTCCGAGTATGGCGAGTATGATCGCATTCAGAAGTTTTCGCCGCGGGGAGAGTTCCTGCTCGAGTGGGGAGGCCACGGCAGCGAGCCGGGCAAGTTCATCAGGCCGCAGAAGATGGTGTTCGATGAGCTACAGCGCATTTGGGTTGCAGACGCCTGCAACCACCGGATCCAAGTGTTCGACACCGAGGGCCGTCTGCTGTTCTACTGGGGGAAGCAGGGGAGCGGGCCTGGCGAACTCTATTATCCCTACGACCTGGACTTCGACTTGCAGGGGAACCTGGTCGTGTGCGAGTTCGGCAACCATCGCGTGCAGAGGTTCACGCGCGAGGGGCAGTCGCTAGGCTGTTGGGGGCGGCAGGGCCGCGGTCCTGGGGAGTTGCATCATCCTTGGGCGGTGCGGGTCGATCGTCGTGGTAGAATCCACGTGCTGGATACGAACAATCACCGGTTGCAGCGGATCGTCATGTATTGACCTCGCGCGGCAGAAGGTAGCCGACACAGTGCCATGTTAGCCAACACGCCGTATCGCCTGGCCTTCGACAGTCCCGGCTATCTTTGGTTGCTGGCAGTTCTGCCGGTGATGTGGTGGTTCAGCCCCGCGCTGGCAGACGTGCCCGCGGGCCGCCGTGCGCGGGGGGTGCTGCTGCGCGGCCTGGCGCTGGCCATTCTGGCCGTGGTGTTGTGCGTGCCGCAGCCGGCGTGGTGGTGGCTGGGGGTGCTGTTGCCGGTGATGTGGTGGTGGAGTCCGTCGCTTTCAGGGCTTTCGGCCTGGCGGCGTCTCGCAGCGATCGGGCTGCGGTTGGCGGCATTTCCACTGGCTGCGGCTGGGGTATGGCTGTGGATCAACCGAGCGAGGCCGGAAGAACCCTGGTACTCCGGCACCTGGCTGTGGCGGTTGGCGGCGGCATGGGGCTGGGGGCTGGTGGGCGTGTTGCCCCTTTTGGGGGTGTGGTTGGCGAGCTATCGTCTGGGACGCGGGGTGGTGCCCACGCGGTGGCTGGTGGCCGATCGTCTACGGACGGTGGTGGCGATGTTGCTGGCGCTCGCGGCTGCCGAGTTGCAGTTGGTGAAGATCAGCGACAGGCTGACGGTCATCTACCTGCTGGACGGTTCGGCGAGCATCCCGGCGGAGCGGCGGGCTGCCATGGTGGAGTACGTGAACCGTTCGATCGTGGAGCATCGCCGGCAAGACGACAACGTGGGCGTAATCGTATTCGGACGCGATGCGGCCATCGAGATACCGCCTTTTGACGACGACGTACAGCTTGGCAGCCAATTCGAGAGCCCGCTGAATCCAGATTTCACCAACCTGGCTGCCGCGCTGAAGCTGGCGCAGGCGTCGTTTCCAGAAGACGCTGCCAAGCGGATCGTGGTCGTCAGCGACGGCAATGAGAACTTGGGTAACGCGCGCGAGCAGGCACAGGCCGCTGCCGACAGCGGCATCGGCATCGACGTGGTGTCCGTCGAGTACCAGTCGCAGGGCGAGGTGCTGGTGGAGCGCGTGGCGCTGCCGCCCAACGTGCGCCAGGGCCAGCCGTTCGAGCTGCGCGTGGTGTTGAACAACACGTCGCCGTTGCCGTCCCCGGAGGGGAACCTCTCCGGGCGGCTGGTTGTGACCCGCGAGGTTGGAGGCCAGGCCGACACGCTGACCGAGGAGCAGGTTGTGCTGCCACCTGGCAAGCGGGTCTTCAGCGTGAAACTGCGGATCGACGAACCGCAATTCTACCGCTATCAGGCGAGGTTTGTGCCGGACGATCCGCGGGGAGACATCCCGCAGAACAACGAGGGCTCGACGTTCGTGCACGTGCGCGGCAAGGGCAAGGTACTGTTTGTGGTCGACAGCGTGCCGCAGCGCAGAAACGAGCACGACTTGCTGGTCAGCCGGTTGGCGGAGGCCAATCTCGAGGTGGACGTGCGGCCCAGCACACAGTTTCCCACCAACCTGGCCGAGCTGCAACAGTACGACACGGTGGTGCTGGCCAACGTGCCGCGCGAAGACTTTGCCGACGAGCAGTTGGCTTTCCTGGTCGAGAACACGCACAGCATGGGGGCGGGGTTGATCATGCTGGGGGGAGACAATGGCTTCGGCGCCGGCGGCTGGGCCAACAGCCCGGTGGAAGAGGCCATGCCCTTGGAGTTCCAGATCAAGGCAGCCAAGGTAGTGCCCAAGGGCGCTCTGGCGATTGTGATGCACGCCTCGGAGATGCCTGAGGGCAATTTCTGGCAGAAGGTGATCGCGCGCAAGGCCGTCGAGGCGTTGGGATATCACGACTATTGCGGCGTATTGCACCTGGGCGCGGGGGGAGTGGTGTGGCTCTGGCCTGGCGGCATGGTCAAGGTGGGGGGCATGCGCGACCGGATGCTGGGTGCCATCGACCGCATGGTGCCCGGCGACATGCCGGACTTCGACCCGGCGATGCGGATGGCGCTGACCGGCTTCAACAAGCTGCCAGATGCTGCTGCCCGCCATATGATTGTGATCAGCGATGGCGACCCGACGCCGCCCAGCCTGGGGGTGGTGGCGCAGTTCAAAAGAGCGCAGATCACGGTGTCGACGGTGGCGGTGGCTTGCCACGGGCCGGCGGATAGCGCCGTGCTGAAGAACCTGGCCAGTGCCACTGGCGGCAAGTACTACGAGGTGAACAATCCCAAGCTGTTGCCCAAGATATTTCAGCGCGAGGCGCGGCGCGTGGCGCGGCCGTTGATCCATGAGAATCCCAATGGATTCGGCGTGCAGGTGCTGCGGCCCGACCACGATATCATGAAGGGCCTGGAGCCGGTGCTGCCGCCGATCACCGGCTACGTACAGACGACGCGTAAGAAGAACGAGTTGGTCGAGGTGCTGGCCCTGGCGCCGGAGCCGGCTGGGCGAGACAACCGCTCGATCATCGCCTGCTGGCGGTATGGGGCGGGCAAGTCGGTGGCCATCACGACCGACGCAGGGCAGCGCTGGGCGCTCACTTGGCCGGGCTGGCCCAATTATGCGCGGCTGTTTACCCAAGCTGTGCAGTGGTCGATGCGCCCTGCCGGAAACGAGGGCAAATTCACCGTGGCCAGCGAGGTGAAAGACGGGCGCGTGCGCATTTCGGTCACAGCGTTGGACAAGGACGACGCGTTTCTCAACTTTCTCGACATGCACGGATTCGTGGCTGGGCCGGATCCGGCGCAGCGGATCGAGCTGTCTTTGGAACAGGTGGCGCCCGGCCGCTATACCGGCTCGTTCGAGGCGGCGAGTGCGGGGAGCTATTTTGTGATGATCAATCCTGGGGCCGGTATGACGCCCATCCGCACCGGTGTGGACGTGCCCTATTCTGCCGAGTATCGCGCCCGCGACGCCAACCTGGCCCTGCTCAGCACGCTGGCCAAGCTCCGCCCCAGGGGGGGCGCGGCCGGCGTGGTGATCGCGGGCCTGGGCGAGCGAAGTGTGGAAGAGTTGCTGAAGACGAACACATTCCGCCGCAACTTGCGGCGAGCCTCTAGCCACCAGGATGTGTGGCAGTATCTGTTGTTGGTGGCGGGCTGTCTGTTCTTCTTCGACGTCGGCTGCCGGCGCGTGGCCGTGTCGTTTGATTGGGTGGTGCCGGTGGCGCAGCGCGTATGGTCGGTCCTGTTGCGGCGTGAGGCTCCGCCGCCGCGAGAAGAGTACATGAGCCGGCTGCGGAGCCGCAAGTTGGAGCTGGCCCAGCAGATCGAGAGCCGTCGGGCAGCGGTGCGGTTCGAGCCGGCGCCAGACGCCCCTGCTGCCAGCGAGGTGCTCACGCCGGAGTTGACGGCGCAACCCAGGCACGCGGCACCGCCCGCCTCTGCGGCCAGCCTGGCGCCGGAAGCCGAGCAAGAGTCTTACACAGCCCGTCTGCTCAAGGCCAAGCAGCAGGTTTGGAAGGAACACAAGCGCGAATGACCTCACGCCCAACCGCCGCATCCGATGGGCGGGTTGTATCGTTCGGGTGCAGCTACACGCTGCCATCAAACCGCCACGGCCTGCTGGGGGCAGCCGCGGCAGCCCGGCGCCTGAAGGTGGCTCGCAATGCAGCCAGCGTAACTATTCAAGGCAGCCACCGCAGGCCAGCGCCTGTGGGCCCCTTTTCAGGCCGCTCGACTGAGCCGCGAAACCTGATACTCTGCATAAGGCAACACCAGGCAAAAACGTTCTCCAACGTTCCATCCTTCAAACGCACCGTCGATTCGAGGAAGCACCATTCATGTCGCTTGCCGAGACCATGGAGCAGCAGGCCCAGGAGTTTGTCTCCCGCTATGGAGCAGTGCGCGAGCAGCTTAGCCGCGTAATCGTCGGACACGACGAGATCATCCACGGTGTGCTCACCTGCCTGTTCGTGGGAGGCCATGCCCTGTTGGAAGGCGTGCCTGGCCTGGGCAAGACCCTGCTGGTGCGGACGCTGGCCGAGACGCTCAACCTGCACTTTGCGCGGATCCAGTTCACGCCCGATTTGATGCCGGCAGACATACTCGGCACGAACATGGTGCACGAAACGCCCGAGGGCCGGCGGATCTTCGAGTTCCAAAAAGGGCCCATCTTCACCCAGATTTGCCTGGCCGACGAGATCAATCGCGCTACGCCCAAGACGCAGTCCGCCCTGCTCGAAACGATGCAAGAAGGAACGGTCACCGTGGCCGGCCACGTCTACACGCTGGAGAAGCCGTTCTTCGTGATGGCCACGCAGAACCCCATCGAGCAGGAGGGGACCTATCCCCTGCCCGAGGCCCAGCTCGATCGCTTCTTTTTCAAACTGGTGGTCGGCTACTCCAGCCGCGAGGAGCTGGCACGCATCATCGACCGCACCACGCGGGGCGAGGTGATCAAGCCACAGCGGGTCATGGAAGGGAGCGAGATACGCAAATGGCAGGCCGTGGTCCGTGAGGTGGTGCTGGCACCCCACGTGCAGGACTACCTGGTGCGGCTCACGCTGGCCACGCACCCCCAAGGGGCGTTCGCTCCGGAGATCACCAACAAATATATCCGCTGGGGAGCCAGCCCGCGCGGCGCGCAAACCCTGGCCCTGGCCTCCAAAGTCCGTGCCCTGCTGGAGGGACGCTATAACGTCAGCTTCGAGGATGTGCGCCGGGTCTACTTGCCCGCCATGCGGCACCGCATTCTGCTCAACTTCGAGGCCCAGGCAGAGGGCATCCAGCCCGATCAGGTGCTGCTCGATCTCTTGGAACACGTGCCAGAAAGGGCCGAGGGCCGCTAAATGCCGCTCACTGCAGAAAACCTGTTGCCCCCCGAACTCGTCGCCCGCCTAGAACGCCTGGAGCTGGTGACGCGCAAGATCTTCCGCGGCCGGCTCAAGGGAGAACGCCGCAGCAAGCGCAAGGGCCAAAGCGTCGAGTTCGCTGACTTCCGCAGCTACGTCCACGGAGACGACCTGCGGTTCATCGACTGGAATACGTACGCCCGCCTGGACAAGCTGTTCCTCAAGCTGTTCCTCGAAGAAGAAGACTTGCACTTCTACGCCCTCCTCGACGCCAGCATGTCGATGGACTTCGGCACGCCCTCCAAGCTCGAATACGCCTGCCGGCTCGCCGCGGCGCTGGGATTCGTGGGGCTGGTGCGCGGCGATCGCGTGCGGATCGAAACGCTCGGCCAGCCAGCGGCTCGGCCTGGAACTGTATTTCGCGGGCGGCAAAGCCTGTGGCGGTTGCTCGATCACTTGCAGCACATCGAGCCCGGCGAGCCGACCTCCCTGGCCGACGGCGTGCGCAACTTCTGCCTGCGCAACCCTGGCAAAGGTATCGTGGTGCTCATCAGCGACCTGATGGATAAGCAGGGCTTCGCCGACGGCCTCCGCTACTTGGTGGCGCACCAGATGGACGCCTATGTGATCCATGTGCTCAGCCAGGAGGAACTCGACCCCGACCTCAAGGGCGATCTGCGGCTGGTCGATTGCGAGGATCGAGACGTGGCCGAAGTGACCGTGAACGCCGCACTCATCAACCGCTACCGCCAGACGCTGGCCGCCTTCATCGAGTCGGCGCGCGAGTTCTGCACGCGCCGGGGCATGGTCTACCTGCTGGCCAGCACGCAGCTTCCGGTAGAGCAGTTGATCTCCGGCTACCTTCGCAAGCGGGGGCTGGTGCGCTGATGTGGCCTCAATGGACCAGCATGCTCTCCTGGTGGCAGTGGGCCGTGCTGGCCAGCGTGCCGCCGGCGATCGTGCTCTTGTACTTCCTCAAGCTCAAGCGGCAGCCGGTCGAAGTGCCCAGCACGTACCTGTGGCACAAGATGATCGAGGATCTGCACGTCAATACCATCTGGCAGCGGTTGCGGCGCAGCCTGCTGCTCTTCTTGCAATTGCTGCTGGTGGGGCTGGTGATCCTGGCGCTCTGGCGGCCCTCGTGGCGAGGCACGAGGCTCTCCGGCGGCCGGTACGTGTTCCTCGTCGATAACTCGGCCAGCATGGCCGCCACGGACGTAAGCCCAACTCGTCTGGAAGCGGCCAAGCAACAGGTGCTCGATCTGATCGCCGAAATGGGCTCGGGAGACGTGGCCATGGTCGTGAGCTTCTCGGATACGGCCCGCGTCGAACAGCTCTTCACCGACAACCGCTCCGAACTGCGGCGCAAGGTGCAGGCGATCAAGCAAACCGACCGCCCCACCAACATTCTGGAAGCCCTCCGCGTCGCCAGCGGACTGGCCAACCCAGGCCGCAGCGGCACCGAGATCCAAGATACCCGCGTCGCCGAAGCCCGCCCCGCGCGGCTGTTCATCTTCACCGACGGGCGGTTTCCAGACGTTGCCGGCGCCACGGTGCGCTCTCTCGAACCCCTCCCCTCGATTCGCGACGACGAAGAACCAGACCAGGGCGCCGCACAAGGAACGGATCCATCCGACGCCGATCAGCAACCAGATGCAGACCAAGAGCCGGCCGCTGCCCCCGGCTCGGCCCTGGCCGAAGGATTCTCTCTCGGCAACCTCGACCCCCAGCCCCTGCGGATCCTCGGCACCGCGGATGCCGATAACGTCGGCATCGTCGCCTTCAACACCGGCCGCAACGAAGAACGGCCCGAGGAGTTGCAGGCCTTCGCCAGGCTGGAGAACTTCGGCCCGCGCCGCAAGCGCGTGGATGTCTCCTTGCACCTCAATGGAGAGCTGATCGACGCAGACCGCGTGACCCTGCCGCCACGCGATTCGGGCGGCGTCGCCTTCTCGCTGGATGAAGACGCCGTCGGCGGCGTGCTGGAGCTGCGTATCGACACGCCAGATCATCTGGCCATCGATAATCGAGCCTGGGCCGTGGTCAACGAGCCCCGCAAGGCGCGCGTGCTGCTGGTCACAGACAGCAACGAGCACCTGCTATTTGCCCTTACCACCGGTCCCGCCCAGTCTCTGTGCGACGTGACCGAAAGGCCGCCATCGTATTTACAGACGCCCGAGTACAGAGACGATGCCCTGCTGGGCAACTACGACCTCGTCATATTCGACCGCTGCGCACCACAGGCCGAACGAATGCCCCAATGCAATACGATTTTCATCGCCCAATTCCCCCAAACGGCGCCCGCACCCAGCGAACAGACCGCGGGAACAGGGTCCAGCGGCAACGGAGCAGGCCAGGCCAGCGGGCCTAAGGCAGCCGGCCCGGCCAACCAGCCCTCGGGCACCCCTGGCCCGCCAGCCGCTGGGACAGACCAGCCCCAGTCGGGTACAGAACAGCCGCCAACCGCATCTGTAGATGCCGCGCAGGCCGATGCGCCCTCGGTGTGGAGCGCCGCAGCAGCCGCCTCAGCCCCCCAGATCACCGACGTCGACCGCTCCCACCCCCTGATGCACATGATCGACATGGGAGACGTGCTCATCCTGGAGGGTACGCCCCTCAGCCCGCCACGCGGCAGCACCGTGCTGATCGACAGCACGGCCGGCCCGCTCGCCGCCATTGCGCCGCGCGAAGGATTCGAAGACGTGGTGCTCGGCTTCGCCGTAGGCGGGCCGATCGTGAACACAAACTGGCCCGTGCGGCTGAGCTTTCCCGTATTTGTGCTCAATGCCTTGCAGTACCTGGGCGGCGGCGTGGCCGCTCAGAACTCCGCAGGCGGGAAACCCGGGCAGCCCCTTGCCTGGCGGAGCGCCTCGCCCGTAGACGAGATCAGCGTGCGGCCCCCTTCCGGCCCCACCACGAAGGTGCAACGGGGCCCGCTCAACACGTTTCCCATTACCGAAACCTCGCAAGTCGGGGTGTACGAAGTGCGCGAGGGCAACTCAAGCCAGCCAACCGGCCGATTTGCCATCAACCTGTTTGACGCTAATGAGAGCGACCTTTTGCCCCGCACGAGCGTGAGGCTGGGGCACGTCGAGGTCAAGCAGGGTGAGGCCTGGCAGCCTGCCCGCCATGACGCCTGGAAGTGGATCCTGCTAGTGGCCTTGGCGGTCCTGGCCGTAGAGTGGTATATCTACAATCGCCGGGTGCATGTGTGACGATCTGCACCCGGCCGCGCAGCCTGCATTGGCCGCCTGGACCAGCGCGGCGCTGTGTGGCCTCGATCCCACACTGAAGAAGTAAACGAAGTCTCTAGACATCGCTTGGCCGGTTGCTCGACCCGGCCCGACAGGAAGTTGCATGGCCGGAGTTCTTCGCCGCCGCCGGTCCGGCGCCCCGCCTGAGCCGCGCCGTCCGCGCCGCTTACTCTATCAACTTGTCGAACACAAGCTCATCCGCCGCCTCACCTTCGCCGAATACCGCGGCCGGGTTCGCCGCGTTTACGACGGCCCGCAGGGCGCCATGCAAGCGGCCCTCAGCCGGCTATCCGGGCACTTCGCCTGCGTCGAGCGTTTGTTCCGCGAACGGCACTTCGACCTGCGCGGCGTGCAGCGCCTGCTTGACGCCGGCTGCGGCGCCGGTCAGGTTGCCACGCACGTCTGCCGCTACGCCGATCCGGGCACGCAAATCACCTGCTGCGATATCTCCGCCGCCATGGTCCGCCGTGCACGCCGCCGGCTGCCCAACCACGGGATCCGCTGGTTGGTAGCCGACCTGGCCGCCCTCCCCTTTGCCGATGCCTCTTTCGACTGCGTCACCTGCGGCTATGTCTTGGAACACTTGCCAGACGCTCGTCTAGGCCTTGCTGAGATTGCACGCGTGCTCGTGCCAGGTGGCAAGGCGCTTGTCCTCACCTCGGAAGATAACTTCACGGGCGCGATGACCAGCCGCTTCTGGTACTCGCGCACCTACAACCGCCGCGAACTTGCCCAGGCAAGCAGCGACGCCGGCCTTGCCTGGGTGAAAGAGCTCTGGCTCTCTCCGTTGCACCGCCTGCTGCGTGCCGGCGGGATCTGCGTTGTGCTACAGCGCCCGGCTTGAGCACTCGCTGCAAGTGCCGCACATTGCCCAGGGCAGCTCGCGACACGCGCGGCACGCTCGGCGAGGGGGCCAGCAGCAGCCGCCGGCAGGCGGCAAGCTCGCTGCCTCGTATGCCGAGCGCCAAGGGGCCATGGTTGCCCGTTTCGCTGTCCCGCCGGCACGGGGGCCAGCGCCGCGGCTGGCCCCTCTTCCACATGCCTAGTGTGCCCCGCTGGTATAATGAAGCGAGTTGGATGTGCAGCTCCCATCCTTAGCGCAACGCACATGATTTTCTAACAGAAGGCTCACCTGCCCATGGTATCGGTGACACTCAGCAAACCTGCCTCATTGCCGCCGAGCATGCCTGTGCGCAAAGAACGCATCCTGGTCGTCGAGGACGAAGAGGATCTTCTAGAGCTGATCACGTACAACCTCAGCCGCGAGGGGTACCAGGTCTCGGGCGTGACCAGCGGGGAGGCGGCGTTGCGCGAGGCGCGGACGCAGCTTCCAGACCTGATTGTGCTCGACCTGCTGCTGCCCCAGATCGACGGGCTGGAGGTGTGCAAGCTGCTGCGCGGCGATCGGCAGACTCGGCACATACCCATTATCATGCTTACTGCCAAGTCTGAAGAGGCGGATGTGGTGGCTGGGCTCGAGCTGGGTGCAGACGATTACATTCCCAAGCCGTTCAGTCCGCGCGTGCTGGTGGCTCGCGTGCGGGCAGTGCTTCGGCGGCGTGCGGGTGCGGTGGCCGACAAGGATATGCCGGTGAAGATTCACGAGTTGGTCATTCATCCTGGCCGGCACGAGGTGCTGCTGGCGGGCAAGCCCCTGTCGCTTACCTTCACCGAGTTCAAGTTGTTGCATTTTCTGGCGCAGCGGCCTGGGTGGGCGTTCACGCGCGGTCAGATTGTAGACGCGGTGCAGGGCGAGCACTATGCCGTAACCGAGCGGAGCGTAGACGTACAGGTGGCCGGTCTGCGGAAGAAGCTGGGCAAGTACGGGGGGTATATCGAGACGGTGCGCGGGGTGGGCTACCGCTTTAGGGAGTAGCCGATGGGCGGCCGGGGGCTTTATTGGCGAGTTTGGCCATACTCCCTGGCGGCGGCGGTCTGCACGGCGGCGGCAGCCATCTGGATCGACCGTGTGGTTCCCGCTTGGGGTTGGAAGCTTTGCCTGTTGGTGCCGGCGGCCGCATGCGGAGCGGCCGCAGCTCCACTTGTCGCTCAGCGTCTGGTGCGCCGTACGCTGGCGGCATTGCGGAACGCGGTGGCTGTATGGCCGGCAGGGGAACCGTCCTCGGTTGCACGCCCCGAGCTGGCCGATGCAGACCAGCTCTATGCAGACCTGGCGGCAGCCGCTGCGACCATCCACGGCCGCCTGAGCACGCTACTGCGTGAAAACCAGGAGCAGCAGGCCGTCTTGGCAAGCATGGTCGAGGGTGTACTGGCCGTGGATACGGAGAAGCGCGTCATCAGCCTTAATCAGGCAGCAGCGCGGTTGCTGGGGACCAGGCTGGAGCAGGTCCAGGGGCGGCTGCTGCAAGAGGGCATACGCCAGGCAGAACTACAGCGGTTCGTGGTGGCGGCGTTGTCGTCGGAACGTCCCGTGGAGGGCTGCATGCCGCTCCATCCCCTTGCGGACCGGCTGGTGCAGGCCACGGGCACGCCCTTGCGAGATGGGCAAGGCCGTGTGCTGGGCGCGGTGATCGTGCTCAACGATATCTCGCGCTTGCGGCAATTGGAAAACCTCCGCCGCGACTTTGCCGCCAATGTAAGCCACGAGCTGAAGACGCCCATCACCTCGATCAAAGGGTTTGTCGAAACCCTGTTGGACGGCGGCCTGCACAACCCGCACGAAGCCGAGCGATTCTTGCGCATTGTGCTGCGCCAGGCCGATCGGCTGAACGCGATCATCGACGATCTGCTCGTGCTGGCGCGCATCGAAAAAGAGAGCGAAACGGGAGACATTGCCCTCGGCCCAGGCAGGCTGCTGGAGGTGCTGCAAGCGGCCGTGCACGATTACGAGGCCAAGGCCGCAGAGCGGGGGATCTCGATCAAGCTCACATGCGACGGTTCGCTATACGCGAACATCAACCCGGCCCTGTTGCAGCAGGCGGTGATGAACCTGCTGGACAACGCCATCAAGTACAGCGAGCCGGGCGCCGGCGTTGAGCTGGCCGCAGAGCAGCGCAACGGGAGGGTGCTGATCAGCGTCCGCGACCAGGGGTGCGGCATCGCGCCGGAGCACCATGCGCGCTTGTTTGAGCGATTCTATCGCGTCGACAAGGCACGCAGCCGCAAGCTGGGGGGCACGGGCCTGGGGCTATCCATCGTCAAGCACATCGTCCTGGCACACCGGGGAGAAGTGGCCGTCGAGAGCGCCCCTGGCCGGGGGAGCACGTTTACCATCTCGCTGCCGGCGTGCAGCGTCCCCGCCAGCAAGCTAGAATGTGGGTGAGGAAGTTTAGCCGTTTCCCACTACGCATGGAGGCAGGTATCCCGGCGAGCAACAACCTTGCGCACTAGATCCTATCCCGCCTGCCTGGTGCTCGGCCTACTCCCGCTGGTCCTGGGGGCGCAGTTTGGCGATAACCAGTTCTCCCCGCAACAGAACGGGCACGGGCCCATTCTGGACCCGCCCAAGGTGCAGTACCTCGAGGTCGGCGTGGTGATCACTGCCGAAGCGGGCACCTGCCGTAATATCCTGGCCGCCGTACCCGTGCCCCTCGAATGCCCCGAGCAGCAGGTGCGGGTGGCGAAAGAAGATGTCTCGCCCCTGGTAAGCGAGCTGAAGTACCGCACGATCGGGCCCACAGGGCGAGAGACAGAGGCAGGCACAGCCAGACAGATGGTCTTGCGCATTACGCAATTGCCTGCCGGCGAGGAGTGCCGGGCTGTGGTCACGTTCGAAATCCGCCGCAGCACCATGCAGCCCCCGCAGGAGACCTCTCTCTACCAGCTCAGCGATCCTCGTAAGCTGCCCAAGGAAGTGAGGCCCTACCTGAAAGGCAGCCCCAAGATCGAGGTGCAGCACCCCGAGATCAAGGCCCTGGCCCGCCGGCTGCGCGAGGAGCATGCAACAGAGCCCGCCTGGGAGCAGGTGAAGGCCATCTACGATTGGGTACGCGCCAACGTGGCCTATAAAGAGGGCCCGCTGCGCGGCGCCGCGGCAGCGCTGGAGGCCAAGCAGGGAGACTGCGAAGAACTCACCTCGCTGTTTATTGCACTCTGCCGGGCCAATGGCATTCCCGCACGCAGCGTGTGGGTGCCGGGCCACTGCTACCCCGAGTTCTATCTGGTAGACGGAGAGGGGCAGGGTTATTGGTTTCCCTGCCAGGCTGCCGGCACCGAGGCGTTTGGAGGGATCCCCGAGGAGCGGCCCATCTTGCAAAAGGGAGATAACTTTCGCACGCCAGAGAAACCGCGCGAGGCGCAGCGCTACGTGGCGGAGTTTCTTACAGGTACGCCAGCGTCCGGAGGGGGCAGTCCCAAGGTCAAGTTTATACGGCAGATTGTGCCTGCTCCCGCGGGCGGGTAATTCCGCAGGGCACGAGCGGCTTGGCTGCGGACAAGCGTGGCGTGAAGCGTAGAATGCACGGGTGCGCCTTGTGCTTGGTGGCAAAAGAGCAACGTGGCTGCCCCCTCCGTCGCAGCGTATATTTTGGCCGCTATGGCCCCTGTGCGACCAAAGTTCCGCAATCGCCAAAACCGGCTTCCTCCTTAGCAAGATCGGCAAGGCAGAGGGAGATCCGGCGAGACCGCGCAAACACCCACACCCCGAACGTGCGGCGCTGCACGCCGGGGTGCCCACTGCTGGCCGCAAAGCGGCAAGCAATGTGCACACCCCCCACGTTTGCAGGGTGCCAGGCCTGTCTGGGTTTCTGCTAGGACCGGCCGCAGAGTTTGCCTGACCGGCAAGCACGGCGTGCAAAAGGACGCAGGCGGCCCCCCGTTGCCGCAGACGCACTCGTCCGTGTGGGGGTGCGTGCTAGACTTCTGCCAGAGACGCGCGGCCGTCTCAGCGAGAAGCGGGGACGGCCGCTGGTATCGTTTGTTAGGATAGTCTTCGGGCAGGGACGGCCCGCTACGTTGTCCGCCGCGGTTTCCCAGCTTGCTCCGCGGCGGCCAAGAGCCGAGCGATCATATCGTCCCCATGTTACAACAGCGTCAACCAGGGCGCGACCTGGCTGCACTGGGCTTGCTGGCTGCCACCATTCTGCTGGCGGTTTCTCTGGCGACATACGATCCGGCGGACCCGCCCGGCACCCAGGTACTGCCGCCTAATCGAGAGACAGCCAATGCCTGCGGGGCCATGGGCGCCTATGTGGCGCATGCTCTCTTATCTGGCTTGGGCATAGCGGCGTATTACGCGGTTGCATCGCTGGGTGTGGTGGCCGCCGCCCTGTTGAGCAGCAGGCCGTTTGGTTCGCCTCGGCTGCGCCTGGCGGGCTGGTTGATGTCTCTGCTTGGCATAGCGACTATGGCGTCACTCGCGTTGGGAGATTACACGCCTGGTCCTGTGATTGGCGCGGGCGGATACCTGGGAGCAGCGGGCCGAGCGCTCATGGAGCCGTATCTGGCGCGTACGGGCAGCTACATTCTCACGGCAAGCGTGACCGTGGGTGGTTTGTTGCTGGCGGCCGACTACCTGCTGGTTCGCCTGGTGCTGGCAGGCTTTTCGCTGCCGCTGCGCGTGCTCGCGAAGCTGTTGCGGCGAGGTTCAAGGTTTGAGCAGCCTCGGCAGGAAGATGGGGTGCCGGGCGGCTCGCTGCGGATCGTGCGCCCGCAGCGTGGCAGGGGCCGCGCGGCAGGCTCGACAGCGGGCGAGGCGTCTTGCCCGCCAGGCCAGGTGCCGCCCCACTCGCCGCAGGCCGGGATGGGTTCGCCCTCGCACGACGTGGCAGCTCCGGCTGGCAGGGGTGGACACGCAGCCGGCACTCCCAACGGGCGGCGCGGCGTACCGGCGCCTGCGGACGGGGCTGCTCTGGCGGATAACAAGCCGGCCACTGCGACCGAGCCGCAACCAGACGCCGCATCGACAGATAGGGCAGACGCTGCGGCAGACGTGCGCATCAAGGCACGCGGCCGCAAGGATCTGCGGGCAGACGTTTCTGCCGTTCTCAACGCGGCCACTGCGGCACGCACGGCGAGCGACTATCAGTTGCCGCCCATCGATCTGCTGTTGCCGCCCGAACCTGCCGCTTTCGAGGAGCAGGAGCAAGAGGTCCGCCGCAAGGCCCGCATCCTGGAAAAGACGTTTGCCAACTTCGGCTTCAACGTACGCGTGGTCGAGGTGGAGACGGGCCCCGTCATTGCGCAGTTCGAGGTCGAGCTAGAGGCTGGGCTCCGCCTAGCCAAGATCGCGGGGCTAGCGGATGACCTGGCGATCGCCTTGCGCGTACCCAGCGTGCGGATCGTGGCCCCCATTCCCGGCAAGAACACGGTGGGCATCGAGGTCCCGAACGCGCAACGGCAGCTTGTGCGGTTGCGCGAGGTGATCGAAGAGGCTGGCACCGCGAGCCAACGGATGCGTATTCCCATTTTTTTGGGCAAGGATGTGGCCGGGAACCCGATGGTGGCAGATCTGACCAGCCTGCCCCACTTGCTGATCGCGGGCCGCACGGGAACCGGCAAGAGCGTGTGCCTCAACACGATCATCGTTTCGATGCTGATGACCCGGCGGCCGGACGAGGTGAAGATGCTGCTCATCGACCCGAAGATGGTCGAACTCAGCCCGTACAAGTCTCTGCCGCACCTGATGCATCCTGTGGTCACAGACATGCGCAAGGCCGAGGCGATCCTCGGTTGGGCGGTCGACAAGATGGAAGAGAGATACGCCCTGCTGGCGCGGGCGGGCGTGCGGCATCTGGCCGCTTACAACCAGCTCGGCTGCGAAGAACTCTACGACCGCTTGCAGCCGGAGACAGAAGAAGAGCGGGCTGCCATTCCCACGCACTTGCCGTACATCGTCATCGTGGCCGACGAAATGGCCGACCTGATGATGACCGCCGCTAAGGAGGTGGAGACGCACATCATCCGCCTGGCCCAGAAGAGCCGTGCCGTGGGCATCCACCTGGTGCTGGCCACGCAGAAGCCGACGGTCGACGTGATCACGGGGCTCATCAAGTCGAACCTGCCTGCACGCATTTGTTTCCAGGTTGCCAGCCGCACGGACAGCCGTGTGGTGCTGGACGAAATGGGGGCCGACAAGCTGCTGGGCAATGGCGACATGCTCTTTCTCTGGCCAGGCACAAGCACGCTGTTGCGCGGGCAGGGCACCTATGTCAGCGACGAAGAGCTGGGGCGGATCGTGCAGTTTGTGGGTACGACACAGCCCGAGTTCGTCAACGAGCTGGTGCAACTCAAGCCCAAGGTTTCCGGCGGCGGAGCCGGCCCTTCGAACCACGGCGACGACCTCTACCCGCAGGCCGTGGAGATTGTGCTGCGCGAGGGGCGCGGCAGCGTCTCGCTGTTGCAGCGTGCCCTGGGCATCGGCTACGGCCGGGCGGCCCGCCTGATCGACTTCATGGCCGAGGACGGCATTGTGGGCATGTACAACGGTTCTCAGGCACGGGAGGTACTGATCACCCTGGCACAATGGCAAGAGATGTGCCAGGAGGCCGAGACCGAGCCGCCGCCTGCGGCTGCACCGGGTCGCGGCCCGCAACGGCCGACAAGACGGGGCGCGGCGGCGGGAGTGTCGGCCGCTGGGGCCAGGATTCGCGTACGCCGGGCGCAGCCGGCAGACGATGCAGAGCTGTCCCATACAGACCTGGGCGACGATTCGGAACTGGCGGACGAGGAGGGCGCCGCAGACTCGGGCCACACGCTTTAATATTCTGCGTGCGGGCCAGCGCGGCACTTCGCGTGTTGACCGGCTTTATGCGAGCATTACCGGGTGCCTCGCCCCGGCTAGACGTGCTGGCCGACTAACCTTTTCCCGAACAGGGGCCGCGCGCCACCTGCCCCGCTTGGCGTTAGAATACATGCGCCGCCCGGCAGCGCGTGACCGGGGGCAGATTGCAGCCCAGGTCGTCTCATGCCCGCAACGCCACAGTACATCGATCAGGTCATCGACCACTACCAGCGTGCCGCCGAGGCCAACGAGAACACAGCCGCCCGGATCGGCAACGTCGTCGAGCTTTCTGCAGACGATGGAGACGAGATCCTCATCACCGCAGATCTCCATGGCCACCGCCGCAACTTCAACGCCATCAGGCGGCTGGCTGCCCTGGCGGAGAACCCTCGCCGCCACCTGATCGTGCAAGAGGTGTGCCATGGCGGTCCTACGTACGGCAATGGCGGCTGCATGTCTCATACGCTGCTCGAAGACGTGGCCCAGCTCAAGGCGACCTTCCCGGAGCGGGTCCACTTTCTGCTCTCCAACCACGAGCTGGCCGAGCTGACAGATTACCCGATCCTCAAGGCCGGCAAGATGCTCAACCTGATGTTCCGGATGGGCATGCAGTACACGTACGGGCAGGCGGCCGAGCGCGTGCGGCAGGCGATGCACGCATTCATACGCACCTGTCCGCTGGCGGTACGCCTGCCTGGCGGGCTGTTCGTCTGTCACAGCCTGCCAGAGAGGGTCGATGCGCGCACGTTTGACACGGGCATCTTCCATCGCGCATTGGACGTGGCCGACCTGCACGAACATGGCCCGGTTTTCCAACTCGTCTGGGGGCGCGATTACCGACAGGAGAATGCACGCGCCTTTGCACGCAGCGTTCGGGCACGCGTACTTGTTTGCGGGCACGAACCGTGCGACGAGGGGTACATGGTGCCCAATGCCCACCAGATCATTCTCGATTGCTGCTCGGACCCCGCCTGCTACCTGCTGCTGCCCATCGGTAAGGACGAGTGGACGCAAGAGGAGCTGGTCTCGCGCATCAAACGGTTGTGACGGTAATGAGCAGTTCGCTGCGCCCGCCAAGCGATCCGTTCGCACCACGGCGGCGATTCGAGGTTCGCTTTCGCCTGAGCACGCTGCTCGCCGCCATGATGCTGTTTACGATCGTGGCTTGGGTGCTGGGTGGGCTGCTGCGCGAGTCGAAGGTGCAACAACAACCTTCGAACCTGCCGCTGTATGTTGTGCTGACCATCGCCGCTCCCGTGCTGGTGATGGTGCTGCTGAACATCGTGAACCTGGTCCGCCAGTGGCTTGCCAGGCGGCCGCCCGCCGATCAGCAAGCAGGGGAAGACAAGGACTGACAACCCGCACCAGCAGTTAGCAGCGATTCCCGCCTGCCAGCCATGCGAGCATGCCCCGCAGAATGGCCCTTCAGGTTAACTGCGGCCGCGGCTCCCCAGCACGGCCGATAGCGCATCAGCCGGGCCAAGCACGATCAGCTCGTCGTCTGCATGAAGCTGCGTCTCGGCACCAGCAGGAAGCACCAGTTCTCCCGAGGACCTGCGCACCCCCACCACCAGCAATCCCCTCTGCCGCAGATCGGTCTGCGCCAGCGTACGGCCAACGTACGTATTGCCAGCCTCCAAACGAATCTCAGCCAGATCGAGCGCCCGCCCGCGCGTGGTGAATACCTCGATGAAATCCTCCAGGTTCGGACTCACCAATAGTTGCGCCATCTTGACCGCGCTTGTCTCATACAAGCTGATCACCCGGTTGGCACCAGCCTTCTGCATCTTCACCACGCTCTTCTCGTCGTCGGCCCGCGCAATGATCTGCAACTGGGGAGAAAGCAGCCGCGCCGAAAGGATCACGTACAAGTTGTCGGCATCGCTGGAGAGCACGGCCGCAAGGCCGCGGGCACGAGCGATGCCGGCCGCGACGAGCTGTCTGTCGTCCGTGGCATCTCCCTCGACGCAAGCCCAACCCTCCTCCCGGCAAGCGGCGGCAGCCGCCGCATCGCGCTCGACGACCGCTACGGCAACGCGTTGCTGCGCCAGCCGGCGGCAGAGGCTGCGACCCATGCGGCCGAAGCCGCAAACAATGACGTGTTCCTGCATCGACTTCAGTTGCTCGCTCATGCGCCGCCTTCCCAACCAGGTGCGCAGCTCGGCACGCACCACCAGTTCTCCCAATCGCACGACCCCGAAGAAGAATACGCCTATTCCCAGCACCAGGTAGAGCATCACGAACACCTGCCCGGCCCGCGAGAGGGGATGCACCTCCCTGTAGCCCACGGTGGTGAGCGTGATCATGGCCATGTAGAGCGCGTCGAGGAAGCCCCAGCCCTCGATCGCCATGAAGCCAAGCGTGCCAATGATCGGCAGCGTGGCCAGCAACACGACGATTCGCAGCGTGTCCTTCATGCGGCCGGCCTCACGACACGCTCTAAGCGATCCCCTCCCGAGCCGGGGGGCTGGTTCGAGCGCCGTATTTTGAGCGGATGAAGACGGCAAACTCCTTCGCTAGCGCGGCCGTTGCTCGATCCGCAGCACGTCTGATCCGGCCGCTTCGTCGAGCTGCAGCGGAACCAGCCAGGCCACGCTCGCCTCTTTGCAGGTGCCCGTCTCCTCCTCGCAGTAATACCACGACACCGTGAGACGCAAGCGGTCGCTCCCTTGCATCGCGGCGAGCGGTATGCTGATGCGGAAGCGTTCGGCCGGAGGCAGCACGCGCTGCGGCCGGCCCAGTTGTTGGCGGTCGACCGGCCCTGCTTCGGCCGCTGCCTCCACGGCATACCTCATGGGCGCATCGACGTTCAGCTTCTGGCCGGGTTGGAGGTTCAGTACGACTTCGAGTGCCACAGCACCTTCGACCGGGCGGAGGACGGCCTCGGGCAGTTCGATGTCTTGCGCTACGGGCCGTGGCGGCGGGACGGGCCGGTTTTGCGGAGGGGCCAGGTTCTCGATCGAGATCGTGGTCACGCTATTGTCGGCCAGGTCGATCGTGCGGATCGAGTGGTTGTTGGTGTCTGCCACGTAGAGCTTGCCCCGAGCGGCCGACAGGCCCCCCGGCTCATAAAAGCGGGCCGGGTCGTCTTCGTTACCGGGTTGGCCGTCGCCGGCCAGGGTCTTGCAGGTGCGGCGCTGGATGTCGATGACCTTGATCTTGTGGTTGTAGGTGTCTGCCAGGTACAGCCGCCCCTCGTACCAGACCACGCCCAGCGGGTGCTGCAAGCGGGCGCGACGTGCATTTCCATCGACATCGCCAAACGTGAATAGCCGGCGGCCGGGATCGAGGTGTGCGGTGCCGATGATCGTCTGCACCTCTTGCTGCGGATCGAAGGGGACGGCTCGGATCGAACTGCCTTCGCTGTCTGCCACGTACAGCCAGGTGCCGTCTGAAGCCAGGCCGCTGGGCTGGGCGAAGGATGCGTAGCCCAGGTCGTAGGGCCGCAGCGGCAGCAACGCACCGTCGACAATGTCTTCGCGACCGTTGCCCGCATAGGGGCCGATCTCGGTTTCTTGCAGGTCCATGAACCAGATCTGGTGGGGGCCAGCCATGGCGATATACAGGCGATCTTGATGTATCCACAGGTCCCAGGGGCTGTTCAGCGCTGTCTGGCGGGGCGGACCGACGAAGCGGTCGCCAAATTCGGTTCGGCCGGTCTGCTCGTCGAAGCGCATGCCGGGCCAGAGGCCGCGGGCCTGCGTTCCCACCCCTGCCACCGTGCGTACCACACGGCGGTCGAGGTCCAGCGCCCGGAGCAGGTGGTTTTCAGTATCCGCCACGTACAGCGTGTGCCCCTTCAGGGCCATGCCCTGCGGGTGGTTAAAGGTGGCGGCGGCAAACTCTCCGTCATCGGCGCCTTGGGCGCCGCTGCCTGCCACGTCGACGAGACGCCCGTCGAGCGTGGCGATCACGATCCGGTTGTGGTTGGTGTCGGCCACGAACAGGCGGCCCGATGCCTCGTCTGCAAGCACCTTACCGGGGTAGCGAAGCGGGGTGGCCTGGGCCTTCCAGTGTTCCAGATCGAAGCGCAGCGGCGTATCGTCCAGCACCCCCTTGTTGCGGTAGTAAGGCATCACGCGGCGGAAGAAGGCATCCAGCACTTCGAAGGTGATCTCGCCGCTATCTCCGGCCACCAGCCGTCCCTCGGGATCGATTACCCGCAGGCTGGGCCAGCTATTCACCAGGAACTTGTTCCAGATCACGTGCTCGGCATCGTTGACCACGGGATGTTCGATTTCGTAGCGGAGGACGGCCTCGGTGATGTTGCGGGCATCCTGTTCGGTATCGAACTTGGCGGAGTGGACGCCGATCACCACGATTTCGTTGGGATAGGCTTGCTCGAGTTTTTTAAGCTCGGGCAGGATGTGCATGCAGTTGATGCAGCAGTAGGTCCAGAAATCGAGCAGCACGAACTTGCCGCGCAGTGCGCGCAGTTCGATGGGGCCGGCGGTGTTGATCCATGCCACGCCGCCAGAAAGGTCTGGGGCCGGGCGTGCCTGGGGAAAGGGATCTTCGAGTGCGGGATCGGCGGCATCGTCCGGCGAGGCATGCTTGGTCGCGGCATCTTTGTGTGCGGTCTTCTCGCGCGAAGAATCGTCCTGGTTGGCTGCCGGGCGCGGTGCTCGCGTTTCGCTGGTCGCGGGGGCAGCCGCCGCAGGTTCTTCTCCAACCGCAGGGCGCTCCCACAAGGCGGGCGACGGTGCGAGAAGCGTGGCGGCTGAGAAGAGCCTCCAACAGATTGCCCCCACGAGCAACACGCCCCCTGCTGCGAGCAAGCGGCCTGCATGCCGCACTGGCCACGACTTCATGAGATCACCCTTGCGGTCCGTAATTAGACTAGGGCCAGAATAACCGCGCACCAGAGAGTTGAATAGCCGGGCGCGGGGGTTACGCCGGCCTTGGCCGCCGGGTCCTCAGTACGCACCGCGGCGGCTGAGCACACTTAACGGAGTGCGGGCAAGCAGCATCAGGTCAGTAAGCAGGCTTTGGTGGTGCAGATACCAGATGTCCATCCGCACCCAGTCGTGAAAGCCGATCTCGCAGCGGCCGCTCACCTGCCACAGGCACGTGAGGCCAGGCTTCACCGCCAGCCTGGCCAACTGCCAGGGCTCATAACGCCGCACTTCGCTTGGCACCGGAGGACGCGGTCCCACCAGAGACATTTGCCCGAAAAGCACGTGGAAGAGCTGGGGCGTTTCGTCAAGGCTCGTAGACCTCAGAAACCGGCCGATGCGCGTGACTCGCGGGTCGCGCCGATTCTTGAACACCGGGCCGCTCTGCTCGTTAGGCACGAGGTGCTGCTGCTTCTCGGCGTTGAGCACCATGGTGCGGAACTTGTACATCCGAAAGCGCCGGCCGCACCAGCCCACGCGCACCTGGCTGTAGAGCGGCTTGCCGCGAGTGGTCACCAACAGGATGCAGAACACTACGCACATTACCGGTGCAAGCAGCACCAGCAGGCACGTTGCTCCCACAATGTCCAGCAGCCGCTTCGTCAACTGGTAGCCCGGGTTGAGATTGCCCGCCGGAGCTACGAGCGGCGCCCCTTCACGCTCCCATCGCTCGAGCAATGCGGCCAGGCCAAGGCCCCCGCGGCTATCGCCGTGACTGTCCCGCCAAACTCCAAGCGGCGTGCCCCAACTTGGGCCGAAACCGAGTTCGCTAGTCGCCCTTACATCAAACCTCTGCGTCTCATGCGGCACACGCAGCAGTTCCATGTCGCCAACCTCGCCCATCATTCGCCTCAGATTCGCTCCATGTGCCGCAGCACGAGGCCGCGGCTCGCAGAACTAGAGGCAAGCTCGGTGCCGGGATGCGGACAGCCGACTTGTGCGAGCGCGCAAACCATTTCCTTGCAATGAGTTATAGAACGCCCCCCCGGGGACGGAACTCAGCTTGTGGCCCAGGCCGCGCTGCCTAACGACAACACGTTGTTGACGTAGCACAATGCCCGATGCCCAGAATCAACAGCCGCCGCAGGCTCACACGGTGAACATGCGCTACGGTCTGCAAAGCCAAGCTCGGCTCGCGTGCCGCTTGACAGAAGTCCCATGCACCCGTAGCATCAGCCTCTTTGTGTGGCCGCCGACCGCGGCCCAACGGCCGCCCGACGGCACTTGCCGGCGGCCTCAGGCTTTGCCTTCCCTATTGACCCCCGCCTGCCTAACCCGGCAGCCTGCTACCTGGCAGCCCGGCTGCTGCCTGAGAAGAACCATGGCAGTACCCAAAAGAAAGCAATCGAATGCCCGCACCGGCAGCCGCCGGGCCCACGACGCGAAGAAGCCCCCCCAATTGCACGACTGCCCGCGATGCAGCACTCCCGTGCCCAGCCACGTGATCTGCCCCAATTGCGGGTACTACATGGGCCGCATCGTCGTGGAGCCAGGCGAAGAGAAAAAGAAACAACAGAGTTCGTAATCGCCGCACGAGTGCGCCACATCGGCAAGCCTGTCGCGCTTCGATGCACACGCCAGGTGGCCGCGGCTTTCTAGAGGCGTACCGGAGAGTTGGGGGGACCGAGTATTGAGCATCGCCCTATTGTTCCCAGGCCAGGGTGCCCAGTACGTGGGCATGGGCAAGGCGTTGGCTGAGAGGTATGCGGGGGCGGCTGCGTTGTTTAGCCGTGCGGCCGAGATATTGGGGTATGACCTATTGGGCCTGTGTACCAGTGGCCCGGCAGCGCGGCTAGACAGCACTGTGTGCAGCCAGCCGGCGATTTTTGTGACGTCGCTGGCCGCGTTGGAGGCGTTAAAGGCCGAGCGGCCTGAAGCAGTCTTGGAATGTGTGGCTGTGGCGGGCTTAAGTCTTGGCGAGTACACTGCGTTGGTGCACGGGGGGGCACTGGATTTTGAAGAGGGGCTAAAACTGGTTCAGGAGCGTGGGGCCGCCATGCAGGCGGCAGCGGATGCTGTGCCCAGCGGCATGGTCAGCGTGCTGGGGCTGGATCTAGAGGTGCTGGGGCGCTTGTGTGAAGAAGAGGCACAGGGAGAGGTGTTGCAAATTGCCAACTTGCTGTGCCCTGGGAATGTGGTGGTATCGGGCAGCCGTGGGGCGTGCGAACGTCTGGCACGGCGAGCGGAGGCATGCGGGGCGATGAAGACGGTTCCGTTGCCCGTAGCGGGGGCGTTTCACTCTTCGCTCATGGAGCCGGCGGCGGCACGGTTGCGCGCCGCGCTGGCCGCGGCGCCGTTTCGAGATGCCCGCCTGCCCGTGGTGGCGAACGTTGATGCGCAGCCGCATGTGGCGGCGGCCGATTTTCCGGAGCTGTTGGAGCGGCAGCTTACCAGTCCGGTACGTTGGGAAGAGAGTGTGCGCTGTTTGCTGGCCCTGGGTTGCACGCAGTTCTTCGAAGTGGGGCCAGGCCGCGTATTGCGCGGGCTGCTGCGCCGCATCGACCGCAGCGCTCGCTGCGAGGGTGCGCCGGGTGAATGAAACATCCAGGTAGCGGAGTTCAGCTAGGATGAACAGCGAATCAAAACCTATGGATTCCGGCCGCCCAGCGGGACAAGAACTGGCGGGCCAGACGGCCATGGTCACCGGAGCTTCTCGCGGTCTGGGGAGGGCGGTAGCCATCGAGTTGGCCCGCGCGGGGGCGAGCGTTGCATGTGTGGCCCGCAATGAACAGAAGTTGGCCGAAACCGTGGCGGAGATTGCTGCCCTGGGCGGAACCGCCGAGGCAATTGTCTGCGACGTGGCCGACCCTGCCAGCGTGCAACGTGTGGTGGAAGCGGTATTGACCAATTGGCAGCAGGTCCATGTGCTGGTGAACAACGCTGGCGTTACGCGCGACGCGCTCTTGGCGCGAATGCAAGACGCCCAGTGGGACGAGGTGCTGAACACCAACCTGCGCGGTGCGTTTTTGTTTACCCGTGCGGTTACCCGGCCGATGATGCAGGCCCGCTATGGGCGAATCATCAACATGGCCAGCGTATCTGGCCTTGTGGGCAACCCGGGGCAGGCCAATTACGCGGCCTCCAAGGCAGGCCTGATCGGATTTACGCGAGCCGTAGCCCGCGAGCTGGCTAGCCGTAAAATAACAGTTAACGCCGTGGCCCCGGGTTTCATTGAAACCGAGATGACTCAGGCCCTGGGAGACACGGTACTGGAGGAAATCAGGAACCGTATACCAGTCAAGAGGTTAGGGCAAGCCGAAGAGGTGGCCGCTGCCGTACGCTTTTTGGCGAGCCCTGCTGCCGGTTACATTACAGGTCAGGTGCTGGTCATCGACGGAGGGCTTACGGCGTAGCCTCGACCCCCTATCGGCTCGCCCAGGGCCCCGCAGGGCAGTGGGGGGCGGCCGGGCCTGGGGATCCGTATGGACAGCCGGCGCAAAAGCGGCTATATGTGTACCAGCCCCAGAGGGCCATCTATCTTCAGTCAGCTTGCTCCGGAAAGCAGGCGAACAGCAACACATGGTTGGTAGGAACGCGGAGTTCCTGCCCCCCGCGGTAAGTGGCGAGGAGGACCGAATAGGTGGAGTCAATCGAAGAACAAGTGATCTCGATTGTGGCCGAGCAACTTGGCGTGGCCAAGGAGCAAGTTACGCCCGACGCGTCGATCGTCAATGATCTAGGCGCGGATTCTCTGGACCAGGTCGAACTCGTCATGGGGCTGGAAGAGAAGTTCGACATCCAAGTCCCCGACGACGCGGCGGACAAGTTCCAGACAGTCGGCCAGGTGATCGATTACATCAAGAAGGCGCAGGCTGGAGCGAGTGCAGGAGAATCCCGGCTGCCAAGCGCACGAGAATCGCGTCTGCCCTCCAAGCACCAGACGTGATCGATGACGTGGGACTGGAGAGCGTGACCTAGGCGGTTGAGCGGCAACGCACCCTGCGAGTAGGGGTAGCGCTCCGGTGCGCGCCGAGGCGTTTGCGCGAGAGGTTCGTTGTCGGCCACAGTTGGTATGAAACGGCGGGTCGTCATTACCGGTTTGGGCGTCGTGACGGCGTTGAGCTGCCGCGTAGATGACTTGTGGCAGCGGATCCTGCGCGGCGAAAGCGGCGTGAGGCCGATCACGTCGTTCGACACCTCGAACTTTCGCGTGAAATTCGGGGGCGAGATCGTGAACTGGTGCACGGAGGGCTACCTTAGCCCCCGTGAGGCCAAGCGGGTCGATCGTTTCACGCAGTTCGCCCTGGTGGCCGGCATCGACGCGGTGCGGGATGCGGGCATCGACTTTTCTCGCGAAGACCCCTACCGCTGCGGCGTGATCCTGGGATCGGGGATCGGGGGACTGAGCGAGATCGAGGCCCAGCACAGCAGACTGCTGGAGCGAGGGCCAGACAAGGTTTCTGCCTTCACCATTCCCAAGCTGATGGTGAACGCCCCCTGCGGCAACCTCTCCATCCTCTTCGGGCTGCGGGGTCCCAGCGCTGCGGTCGCTACAGCCTGCGCGAGTGCGGCCAACGCCATCGGAGACGCCTTCAAGCAAATCCAATACGGAGAGGCAGACGTAATGCTCACCGGGGGTACCGAGGCAGCCCTCACGCCCATGGCGGTGAGTGCCTTCGCCGCTATGCGCGCCCTCTCAGAGCGTAACGATGCTCCCGAGAAAGCCAGCCGCCCGTTCGACGCACAGAGAGACGGCTTCGTGCTCAGCGAAGGCGCCGGTCTCGTCGTGCTCGAGGAACTCGAGCATGCCCACGCACGCGGCGCACGCATCTATGCAGAACTGCTCGGTTACGGCGCCAGTGCAGACGGGAGCCACATCACCCAACCCGACGAGCACGGCACCGGCGCCGCTAGGGCCATGCAGCACGCGCTCCAAGACGGCCGCATCGACCCCAGCGAGGTCGACTACATCAATGCCCACGGTACGAGTACCCCGCTCGGCGACCAGGCTGAAACCGCCGCCATCAAGCAGGTGTTCGGAGATCGTGCCCGCCAGATCAGCATCTCCAGCGTCAAGAGCCACCTGGGCCATCTCATCGGTGCCAGCGGCGGGGTGGAGTTGGTGCTCACCGTGTATGCGCTGTGCCACAGCGTCGTCCCGCCCACCATCAATTACGAGGAGCCGGATCCCAAGTGCGATCTGGATTACACGCCGAACGAGCCGCGCGAACGCCGCATCCGCGTCGCGCTTAAGAACAACTTCGGCTTTGGCGGCCACAACGCCTGCATTGCTGTGGGGCACCTGCGGAACGGGCAGGCATAGGGCCGTGCAAACCGGGCCGAACGTCCGCGCTCAACGCCGACGCGCGTTCGAGACACCGTAAGGCCGCACGTGCCTGGCCAAACGAGCACTTCGGCCTCGCTCGATCGTTCCCTCAACTGGCAAAGTGCGCGAAGGCCCCCTGCAATAAGGAAGGCTCTTGGCAAAAGTGCGGCCAGTTTGCGGTGGGTGCAATTCAGCACCTGAGATCTCAAACGTCAGGTTTCAGATTTCGCACAGTCGGGTAGTTACTGCAGGCTGAGGTTTTGCAGCCTGGCGTATTGCAGCCTCAGATATTCGAGCCTCAGATATTGCAGCCTGAGGAATGACGGCCATTGGGCCTGCGGCCGCTTCTTGTCTCCGGACAACCGGCGGCCAGTGCGGCTGGCAGCGCGGCGTGCGAGACGCTTGCCGCAAAGTGGCTTGGCGCTTTACTCCGGCAGCGGCTGTGTGCTGCGCAGATAGGCCGTAAGGTCTCGTACTTGCTGGTCCGAGAGTGTCCGCAGCAGGCCCTCGGGCATGAGGCTCTTGCGCTGAGGGGCCAGGTCTTCCAGCTCTTCGACAAGCAAGCTGACATTCTGACCATCGCTGGTGCGCAAGACCACAATCTGTTCGTCTCGTTCGACGAGCAATCCCGCTACCACTCGGCCATCGGCGGTAAGTGCCTGCCAGGTGTCGAAACCCTCGCGGATCTCTGCCGATGGGTTCACGATGTGCAGCAGCATGTTCTCCAGGTCATCGCGCTGATAGGCTGTGAGGTCGGGGCCGACCTCGCCCCCCTCTCCGAACAGGCGGTGGCACTTGGCACACGTGGCGACAAACAGTCGTTTCCCGCTATATGGATCGCCGGTTCCTGAAAGCACCGCTTGCTTGAAGCGTGCTAGGTCTGCTTGCATTTCGGCCGTGGCAGCTCCTTCGATCTGCCCCCAGTAGCGGGCAATAGCCTCCGTGAGGCGCTGATCGTTGTGTGCGGTAAGCAGCCGGACGATGTCAAGCGGCACCGCCGCAGCGTCGATGGTGCCTGCCTCGATGGCGGCGATCAGCCGCAACGCCCAGGGCCGGCGCGATGCTAACATCAACAGGGCAGAGGTACGCAGCTCGTCGGTAAGCGCGGGAAATAGGCCGATTATCTGCTCGGCGATTTCTGGGTTCGCATAGGCTGCCAGCGCCCCCAATGCCGCTGCACGCAGAGCATCGTCCGACGTGCGGCCCAGCAGGTCCAGCAGCACGGGCACGCACGCAGGCTGGCGGACCTCGCCCAGTACCTGCACGAACTGCAAGCGCTGGTGCACGTCTGCACTCGCGTCGGCCACCGTGCGCAGTGCTATGGCCAGGGCCTCGGCGTCTCCTTGCCGCAATGCCAGCAGCGGAGACTGCCCGCTCAGCCTGCGCAGCGCCTCGGCCAGTGGCCGGGGCACGTCTGGGATACGGCGGCCAGCCATGGCCTCTTCGAAGCCGCGCACCAGCATGCGCACCGCTCGCTCGTGCGGTGCAAGTTCGACAAGCCGCCCGCAGACTGCCAGGTCTTGACGCTGCCCCGTGGCCGCAAACCGCCGCATCAGACGCGCGCCGATATGCTCGGCGACCAACGGCAGGTCCCACACCGCAGGATCAACAAAAAGTGCCAGAACCAGCTCCCGATCCTGGCCGCAGCGGGCTTCGATGGCCCACCAGAGCAACAGCGGCAGATGCGGGTCAGCGGCGTCCTCGCTGTGCTCCAAGAGCTGGCGCACGATGGGCAGTCCTTGTTCAGCGGGCAGGCGGCGTGCGGTGCAGGCAAGCTGGCTGCGCACATCGACCACTTGCTCGTGTGCCGCCAATTCGACCAACGGGCCGGCCAGGCTAGGGGAGACGCGGCCAGCGTCTCCGAGCAGTCGCACGGTCCAGGCCCGTACCAGCGGCTCCGGATGCACCAACGCCTGCCGGGCCACGGCATCGAGCAAGCCGCCGCACTGATGGAGTGCCCACAGGCTTTCGAGGGCCAACTGGCCCTGGCTGCCAAAGAGCTGTTGCACGAGGTGTTCGTTGGCGGAATGGTCCCGCCTATCGCCGAGCAGGCGGAGCGCCATGCGGCGGTGCCACTTGTTGGGGTGATTCAGCAGCGAGACCAGTTCTGGCGTGCTCAAGGCGGCCAGGTCGCCCAGTCGCGGGGCAGGCGGGGCGCCGCGGGCCTTGAGGCGCCAGATGCGGCCGCTGGTTTTGTCGATTTTGCCCTCATGGTGCCGCAGGTGGGCAATCTCGCCTTCGTACATGTCTGCCACGTAGAGGGCGCCGTCGGGCCCGACCTTGATGTCCACGGGGCGGAACCATCGGTCTTGGGCCTCCAAGGCATAGCCCTCGTCTTCGGTTTTGAAGCTCGAACCCAGCCGGTCGATGCGCGCAAACACAACGTGGTTCAACAGGGGGGCTGCGCCAAACAGGCGGCCGTGGTAGCGGGGGGGGAGGGCATCGCCCTCGTAGATCACAAACGTATGCGTGAAGCGAGGCACGCTGTGGTGCGGCATCGCTGCGAAATAGCCGAACGTATATGGGTTGGAAAGCGGCCCGTGCTTGCCAAACCCCTTCTGGTAGTACCCTCCCTGCACGTAGTAGAAGCCCCGCGTATCTCCTCCGTTATGGCCAGAGAAGATGCGGCCCGCGGCGTCGATCTCCACGCCCCACGCGTTGCCGCCCCCCTCTGCAAAGATCTCATAACGCCGCTGCTCGGGATGATAGCGCCAAATGAGCTGTCCCATCGACACGACGGCCGGCCCATCCAGGCTGGGCCGCACCACGCGGCCGCTCACCGTGCTGCCCTGCGCGGCGTACAGCCAACCGTCCGGCCCCCACGAGAGGCAACTTACGTTCGAGTGCGTGTCTTCGAGCCCGAAGCCCGCCAGATGCACCTCGGGATCGGCGTCGGGAACATCGTCCCGGTCAGCATCAGGGTAAAAGAGCAGATAAGGCGGATTGAGCACCCATACGCCGCCTCGACCTGGCTGCACGGCGGTAACGATATTTAATCCCTCCAAGAACGTCTTATGATGGTCGAAGCGGCCGTCTCCATCTGTATCCTCATGAATGCTGATCACGTCGGCCCCGCGAAAATGGCCCGGCGGCGGCGGCGGAACCTTGTCGTACGTGGCACGCAGATATCTGTCTTGGCTGAGGATCTTCAAACCGGCCGGATAGGGGTACTGCAAGTACTGCACCACCCACAAGCGGCCGCGCTCGTCGAAAGTCATGAACACCGGTTGGCGAACCTCTGGCTCCCCCAGCACGAGTTCTACTTCCAAGTCATCAGGCACGCGGAACGTGGCACGTTCAGCCTCGGGATCGAGGCGGCCGGGCAGCCTGGCGGCAAGCTCCGCCGCATCTGTGACCTGCTCGAATAGGGCGCTGCCGTCCGCAGGCGGTTCGCCCACAGACCAGGCTGCGTCGTCTCCCGGGCGGAACTGCCAGTCTCCAGCGAGCAGCATGGCCTCGGTCACGTTCAACAGGGCCGGTGCGGCACCCTTGAATCCGCCGCGGCCCCCTTCGTCATAAACCCGAATGGCAACGACGTTGATTGCCCCGAAATGCACCAGCTCTGCTGGCAAGCGATACCGCGCCGCAATGTGCACCCCGTTGACGTAATTCGGCGGAAAGCTGCCCGCCCCACCGAGCCGCTCGCCATTGAAGTACACTTCGCACGCGTTATCGACCTGCTCCACGGCCAGCGCTAGCTCCCGGCCCGCCCAGCTTGCCGGTACGCGCACAAATGCACGGTACCAGGCAATGCCGTTGTAAGCGGCAAATCGGCCCCCTGAAGCCTCTTCCCAAGTGCCGGGCACTGGCAACGTTGCCCAGCCCGATTCTCCGTCACCCGCCCGCACAGCAACTGCGAGCAAGGCCGGCAGCATCGCCAGCACGTACCTTTTGCACAACCAAGCTAGAAAACGCCCTGGTGCCATTCGATTCTCCGATACGCGCCAAATCACACGCCCCTGGACAGCGACCGCGCACGGCCGCGCGGCTGGCCTGGGCACGGGCGCAACGGACCCATTAAAGTTGGGGTTCGCCAACAAATCAACCGCGGTTGATGAGCGGCGCTGCGTTCCCGCAGTCGGCACCGTTGCCGAAAATGCTCGAACCAGCGCTGGATCGTCTGCCGACGCGCTCTCGCACACCGCGCCGCAGGTGGCGCTGCCGGTAAGGCCCGCACCATCCAGCAGCCATCTACTCAAGAGCGCATATGGCGGCCTGTGACAGCGGGGAAACTGGTGCTCGCGGTGTCGCCAGAAATTCGCTCACAGAGGTCCTAACGTTTTATGCACGCATCCTGCCTTCAGATGCTGCCGAGTAAGGGTGCACACCGCTATCTCGCATCCTCAGACGTCAGGGTTCCACCACGTCGATCTGCCAGACATGCACGCCCTCCTGGCGCGTCTCAAGCAAGGCCGACAGGTTGCAGGGGCCGTAGTCAAGCTCAACGTTGGGCCAGGTGCATCCGGTGCCGCCAGCCTCGACGGCTGCCCTGTACTCGCGCTCGCCAACCCGCAGCACGGCCTGGGCCGGCTGCACAAGCGCACCGTTGAACCGCGCATCGATGCGGTACGTCCCGCCGCGAACCACATGCAGGTACCACGCGCCCTGAGCATGCCAGGGCGGCGCCTCCGACTCCACGCGCAGATCTTGCCGCGTGAGCGTGAGGGGGTTCTCGTGCTCGCTGTCCAACCAGATGCGCTGGGGTTCAAAGCGGCTCTCGCCCGCGCACACGTCTTCGAACCAGGCGTCATATGCCGCTTGCAGTCTTGCTGCCACGTCGGCGTGTTGATCGATGAGATTGCGGCCCTCGGCAGCGTCGGCCGCCAGGTCGTACAGCTCGAAGCGCGCGTCGTCCGCCGCGCCCCGCAGCAGCTTCCAGCGCCCTTGGATCGCGGCAAAATTCCGGTAGCGCTCGGGGCAATTGCCGCGATGCCACTGGGCAAAGAGCGCGCGCTCGGGCCAGGTTTCGTCTGAACCGTCGAGCAGCCTGAGCAGGCTTCGACCATCGAGCCGAAGCCCTGCTGGTGGCTGCACGCCGCATGCCTCGAGCACCGTGGGCAGGATGTCCACATGGGCCGCCGGCTGTTGGAGCACCTTTGCGGCTGGAATGCGGCCTGGCCAGTGCACAATGAGTGGCGAACGAATGCCGCCTTCGTAGACGCTGCCCTTCTGGCCGCGCAGGCCCGCATTGTAGCGCTCTCCGGCGGGGCCGTTGTCGTGCAGGTACAGCACCAGCGTGTTCTTCTCTGCCCCCGTTTCTCGCAGTACCTCCATCAGCTTGCCCACGCAAGCGTCGATGTTGGCCGCCATGGCATAGACCCTCGCCACATTCTCCGGCAGACCGAGCCGGCTGTACGCCTGGTACTCAGCCTGCGGCACCTCGTCCAGGGGATCGTGCGGCGCGTTGGTGGCGATGTAGGCCAGAAAGGGCCGCCCCTCGGCCACAGCCTGGCGCACGAATGCACAGGCCGCATCGAAGAAGATCTCCGTGCAGTACCCCTTTCGGCGGGAAGGCCGGCCGCAATCGAGCAATATGGGGTCAAAGTATCCCTCGCCGCCGGGCACGGCCGAAGCCTGCCTCAATCCTCCGCCCCGGTGGATGAGCGACACGTCAAACCCCTGGTCCTGCGGCCGGCGGGGATAGTTGTCTCCCAAGTGCCACTTGCCGAAGATGCCCGTCGCATACCCCGCCATGCGCAGCAACTCTGCCAACGTGACCTCGTCGGGATCTATCAAGGCGCGGCCCAGGTACGTATCGATGGCAGCTGTGCGAAAGTGATATCGCCCCGTCATCAGGCTGGCACGCGTGGGCGTGCATACCGGCGAAACGTAGAAACGAGTTAACCGAGCACCCTCGGCCGCCAGCCGATCTATGTGCGGCGTCCGGAGCACGGTATTGCCGGTGCAGCCGAGGTCTCCGTATCCCTGGTCGTCGGTGATGATGATCACCACGTTCGGCCCGGCGGCGCACACGCCCTGGGCCAACGCCAATGCCCCTGCAATGACTTGCACAAATCGGCCAACCATGAGACCACCTCCTTCACGCGATCGCGCGGCCTGGAAGCCGCACGGACCGCCGCGTATGCTAGTCAGCAATCACGCGACGCCGCCGCGGCTGCGCCCAGCGTACACGCTGGCGCACATCCAAGCAAACCACGCCGCTGCGGCCGCCCGGGTGCCATTTCGATGCCGAGGGTACCATACAAAGCCAGGCGGTCAGCCGCACTTTGTCCCCCCCGATTGCCCATGCAACAACCTTTTCTGTCTCGCCCTGCTAGTCGCTAGAGAAATGGCATCGCACGTGGTTCGCGAGCTTCATTGCAATCTCCTGTTGCAGCTTGTGGCGCTGACAGCGGCATGCGCTTGCGCGCCAACGCATGCCGAAGAATGGGCACGCTTTCGCGGTCCCAATGGCAGCGGGTCGGGCCAAGCCGATATCCCAAACCACTGGACCCAGGCAGATTACACCTGGCGGACGCGGCTGGCAGGCGCAGGGCATTCTTCGCCCGTGATCTGGAAGGATCGACTGTACATCACCGCCGCGGACGAGACGGCAAGCGTCCGCACGCTGGCCGCCCTGCTCGCCACATCGGGCAAGATCCTCTGGGAGCAAGAGGTCCGCGTCGCGGCAGGGCCCATGCACAAGCTCAACAGCGCTGCCTCCAGCACGCCCGCGTGCGACGAACATGGAGTGTATGTTTGCCACGGCTCGCCAGAGGCGCACCTGGTTGTGGCCTACACGCACCAAGGGCAGGAGCGCTGGCGGCGGGACCTGGGGCCCTACACGGCCGGCCACGGATTCGGCGTCTCGCCGATCGTGCATGAGGGGCTGGTGCTGGTCTCGCACGAGCATCAGGGCGAAAGCGCCGTGTTCGCTCTCGATTCGGCCACGGGCGAGATTCGCTGGGAGCACGCGCGGCCCAGCGAGGTGGTTTACGCCACAGCTTGCGTGTTTGTCGGGCCCGATGCACGGGCACAACTGGTGCTCACGAGCTACGAGCGTGGAATCACGGCTCTGGATGTGGCAGACGGCAGGCTTCTCTGGCAGCTCGACGTGTTCGACAAGGGGCATGTCGAGGCCTCGATCGGTTCTCCGATCACGGCAGGCGGGCTCGTGCTCGGCGTATGCGGCTGGTTGGGCGTACGCCAAGAGGTGGTGGCTGTACGGCCGTTGGCCGGTGGCAGGGTCGAGCGAGCTTGGACCATCGACCGCGGTGCACCGCTATGCACCACGCCGCTGGTGCAAGACGACCTGGTCTACCTGTGGAGCGACGATGGCATCGTCTGTTGTGCCGAGTTGGCCACGGGTGCAGTGGTCTGGCGGCGCCGCGTTGGGGGCACGTATTATGGGTCGCCCGTGTCGCTGGGCGACCGCCTGATTTGTGTCTCGGCAGACGGTGAGGCGGTGGTGTTGGCCGCCGAACGAGAGTTTCGCGTACTCGGCCGCACCGACCTGGGCGAGTCCAGCCACAGCACACCGGCAGTGGCACATGGTGCCGTATACTTTCGCACCCTCTCGCACGTCATGCGATTGGATGGCACCGCCTCCCAGCGGTGAACCAATGCCGTTGCAAAGGAGTTGTACTCAAGTAGGTGCCTGCGGAGCACGGCCTGCGGTGCTAGCATTCACTCCCCAAGCACGCGGATGCGGATGTTGCGCCAGCGGCACTTGGCACCTTTGGGCCAACCGCCCCCGCCATGCACCTGCACGGCGATGCTCCCCTCTCTACCAAGCTGCCTGGCGACGGATTCAGCGTTGTAATTGGCGCCGTCCCAGGAGGCCCCGTCGAACTCCGTCACCTTCTCCCCGTTGATCCACGTGGTGATGTGCGGAGGCTGCCCCACGCAGCGCACGCGCAGCGTGTTCCAATCGTTCAGCTTCCAGGCGGCCACCCATTGCTCGGGCGTAATGCTGTACGCCTCTGGAAGCTGCGCGTTGTTGCTGCGCGCCGTCAGGCCCACAAGCTGCTTGGCATCGTCGTACTCGCCAAAGATGTCGAACGGCCGGTTGCTGAACCCGCCGGTCCCCTCGCCATAGATATGACCGACGTTGCCCGCATCATGATAATCGACCATCACCTGGAAGCACTGGCCCTGGTCATTGGCCCGCAAGAACAGGCCGCTGCATACGCCCCAATCTGGCATGATTTCAAGCTCCAGCTCGAAGTCACCGAACTTTCGGTCCGTAAGCAGGATGCCGCCGTTGCCGCTGCCGGGCGGGTCCTGCTCGCCAGTGAGGACGCCCTCCTCAACGGCCCAGTGGCCGCCCGTACCATGCCCGATCGGCTTAGGGTTGGTGTGCCAGCCGTCGAGCGTGCGGCCATCGAACAGTTCGATCCATTCACCATCTTCCGGCGGCGTGTCAGCCGCTGCCGCCCTGCACAGGTGCTCAGGCATCGTCGCCAGGCAATAGACCAGGGCAAGGCCAAGGGCGCCTGCCGCAAGTGCCGGCCGACGCAACGTACGCACCATTCGGGACATTGCTAACATCTCGATCTCTCCTGTTTGAGGTCGTCGCAAGACACACGTGCCCCCCAGGGAGACGATGCCCGTTGCAGGGAGGCAGGCGAGACGCACACGCCCCAAGGGCCGGTACGTTCAGCTCCCAGCCGCATGCGATGCTCTTTCGCGCTGTTCGACCTCTGCGGCTGCCAAGAGCGAGTAAAGCGCCGAGTGCATGCCTCCCCGAGACGAGGTCAAGCAAGGCACGCCCACTCCCCGTCCCTTGAGCGGATTCTGCCACAGCTCGACCCCCGTTTCGGGAGCCAAGCAATATGTGTACCCCTGCACGCTGGCAATCAAGCGATCTCCGTCCAGCAGCAGGGCCACGTATCCGCTCCCCTGCGGCGCTTTCCACTCCCACACCACGTGACCGTCGTAGCGATCTAGCGCGGCCACGCGCGAATTGAAGCCCACGAATACCAGGTCTTCCAGGTGGGTTTCTGGTGCGTCGCTCATGGTTAACTCGCGCAGTACCACGCCGCCGGCATATGCTCTTGCTAGTGTAGGTCTTGGCCATGCGGCAGGAAAGCCGTGGCGGCTTGGGGGCGGCAGCGACGCCAGGCCAAACCGCTGCCAGCGTGCACAAGCGGGGACGCTTGTGCTACGTAGAGCAAGCGTCTCGCTTGCTCAGGCGAGCCAAACTCGTCCGGCAGTTCCGCACAAGCGGGGACGCTTGTGCTACGGCGCGACGCTTGTGCTCCGTAGAGCAAGCGTCTCGCTTGCTCAGGCGAGCCAAACTCGTCCGGCAGTTCCGCACAAGCGGGGACGCTTGTGCTACGGCGGGACGCTTGTGCTCCGTAGAGCAAGCGTCCTCGCTTGCTCAGGCGAGCCAAACTCGTCCGGCAGTTCCGCACAAGCGGGGACGCTTGTGCTACGGCGGGGACGCTTGTGCTCCGTAGAGCAAGCGTCCTCGCTTGCTCAGGCAGGGGAGGCACGTTTGGCAGTTCCGCACAAGCGGGGACGCTTATGCTACGGCGGGGACGCTTATGCTACGGCGGGGACGCTTGTGCTACGGCGGGGACGCTTGTGCTACGGCGGCGACGCTTGTGCTACGGCTTTGAAGCCTCGCTAGACCAAGGTAGTCGCGTGCAGCTAAGGGGCGGCATCGAGCGGTGCCAATTCCAATGAGGGGGGGTTCCGCGCGCTGCCTACGGCATAACGCGTGGGGCGCAATGGTAGGGAGAAGCGGTCGAACTCCACGCCGGCCACGTCCATCACTCGGACCAGGAGCCGATCGGCATACACGTCCACGACTCCGTAGTGATTGACGTTGGGGCGTGAGATGGCGGTGCGGGCATCAGGCGGTTCGGCAGCGTACAGTTTGCGGCTGCCTCCACCACTTACGACATAAGTAATACCATCGAGCGGGAGCGTGCGTTCGTAGGTGTGGTGGTGGCCGGTGAGCACTAGTACCACATCGCTGCCGGCCAGCGTGCCGTGCAGCAGCGCCCGCCGCAGGAACTGGTTGGGCAGGTCGCGGCGGCTAGCAGAAAATACGGGGCGGTGCAGGCAGACAATGGTGGTGCCGGGATGACGCTCGAGCTGCCAACGGATGAAGCCTGCCTGCTCGCTGCCTGGCCAGAAAGATCGCTCTGAGTTGAGCATCAGGAAGTTGACGTTCCGGAAGCGAAAGTGATAGAAGGTTTCAGGAAGCTGGGGGAAGTAGCGGCGGAAGCAGCTTTCACCCCGGTCGCGGTAGCCGGGCAGGCAGTCGTGGTTGCCGACGACGGGCATCAGCCGCAGGCCGGCCGATTCGGCCTTGGCCAGCAGGTACTCCCATTGCTGCGTGCTATCGGCGTTTTCGACCATGTCTCCCAGGTGCAGCACGAATTGCACGCGTGCTGCGGCAAGTTGGCGAAAAATCTCCTCAAACACCGTTTCACCCTGTTGCGTATCGCCGACAAAGCCGAACCGCCAGAGCGGAGGCTCTGCCGCGCCGCCGGCGTCTGGAGCGGGCCCAACGTTTGGGGTGGCGCGAAAGTAACCCCAGGTGAAAAGGCCCGCCATCAATGCAAACACCGCGGCCAACGACCAGCGGATGGCGCGGCGCATGGCGGCTAACCGAACAGGGTCAGTGCCCCGAGTTCAACGGCCTTGTAAATGGTGCGTACACGCACAAAGCCCAGCCGGCGGTAGAGCCGGATGGCAGCTTCGTTTTGAGCGGTCACCTCCAGATAGACGCGCCGTACCCCCGCGCTGGCGAAGCCCGCAAGAGAAGCCGCCATCAATTGCGTGCCCAGTCCGCGGCCGCGATGTTCGGGCGTCACCCCGAAGTTCTGAATGGCCCCGATCCCAGAGATGTCGCGGATGCCCTGAATGGTACCGCAGTACTCCACGGCATCGTGCCCGTTCGTCGCGATCCCTTCACCCGGCCTGGACGGTACGATCGCACGCCCCCGCACATCTGGCTCAGCCGTCTGGTGTGGAGCATGGAGGCCAGGTCGTGCTGCCTTGGCAGGCGGCCGGTATTCGAGCAGCCACGTAGCAGCCGGCAAAAAGCCCTGCTTGCGGCTGATCTCGGTCATCAACCGGTAGCATCCCTCCAGGTCTCCCAGGCAGGGGAAGACGTTGGCGTCGAGTTCATGCCTGAAGCTGTAGTACTTAGCCTCAGCGTGCGCCTCGATGCTGGCGGCGTGCCAGGGCACAAGCCGGTAGCCGCTGGGAAGCGGCCCGCAGCGCAGCAAGTGCTGCGCGAGGTCGATTTCCATCCGGAACCGCTTGAAGTACGTGAGGCCCATGGCCATGCCGCCTGGCTACCGGGGCAACCCCAACGGGGCGGATTGCACAACGACTGCTACTCCAATCTATCCGCCGGCTGGACAAGAAGCAAACAAGTCGCGGGCTCGGGGCGATCAGCGGCGTTGCAACAGTGTGATGCTCCAGCCGCATCCCTTCTTGCTGCGAGGCACTGCGTCTCTGGAGGCGCTGAGGCCGCCGACCGCAGGCTGGTCCCCTGCCCGCGACCCTGTTGCAGTGCTTGGCACGCAGCTCGAGGAGCTGGCAGAGCAGCCTCGCCGCCTGGATGCCGGCCGCGCCCCTTTTGCTGCGCTTAGCGCATAGGCCAAGACGCCAAAGCCGTCTTTACCGACCGGCTCAAATCAACCGTACAGCCTGTTACTGCACGGTCTCGCGGCGCATGACGCACTGGGCCTGCAATGTCTTGCCCCCCAGGTACATGGGAGAAGGCAGCCAGCTTACCGAGCTGAATGGCACGCTTACCGTAACGGTAACACTGGCACCATACGGAGCGCTGGAAGGCGGATCCGGCGAAACCGTAACGCTGGCGCCAGACACGGCCGAAGCCGAGAGGTAGCTGGTCACGGCCGTGGTGACGTTCGAGGTGGTGGCCCCATCGAGCACCGCGCTGCGTGCGCCTTCGCGAGCCGCGTTGGTGAGGATCTGCTGCACCATCACCATGCGCCCAAATTCGATGGTCCCGAACACCAGCAGCACAAACAAGGGCAGTACCACAGCCAGCTCGACCACAGCGGCACCGGTGCGTTGAGACCGCGTGCATGGCTGGCGCCGTGACGGCCAGCGATGCGTACGTTGGCGGGACTGCCGGCTGGCAGTCGTTGCGGCAGCGCGCGCCTGTGGATTCAGTTCGCCCAGGTGTTTTGATTGGCATGTCATGTTCCGTACCTCCCCTTGCGGTCAGCGGACGAGCCAGACCGGCGAATACACGGCATAGCTCTTTGCACCGCTGGTTGCCGGTAATGCGCCCTTGGTTATGACGCGAGCCGGCTGGATTGTCACACGCTTGCTGCTCATCGAGCCGGTGAGCTTCACTTCCAGGATGCGCACGCCCACGAAGCTGACAATCTGGTACGTGGCATTGTTTCCCGGGTTGGTCACGCTGCGGAACACAGGCAGAATCCGCGGTTTGCCGATGATGGAGGTCAGCTCATCCTTCACGCCGGCGCTGATGCCTGTGTCTCCATTCAGATATAGAAAGCCGTTGGCATCGAACTGGAGGCTGCCGCCGTGATAGGCCAGATCGTTTGCGGTCACGCCGTAGAGGATCTGGCGGGCGATATCAGCCGTCGAGTTGTTGTTGCTGCCGATATCGACCGTGCCGCGGTTTCCCGGAGAGCCCGTCCCCTGGGGATAGAGGTTCATCTCGCGGATGCCGTCAGCGCCGCTGCTCACCGCCCCTGTATTCTCATTGAATCGCCACAGGTCGTTGCCGCCGCCGGCGAGCAGATTGTTCCAGGTCTCCTCATCCAGGGCGAAGGGGAGCAGGTCGAGATTGCCGCCGCCGGAGGGAACAGTGAACCCGCCGATGTTGCTCAGCAGGGCGGCCGTGGCCGTGGCCGTCAACGGCTTGCTCTGCTGGCCGTACACGCGGCCAAAGAACAGCGGCACCTCGCCGTTGGTGCTGCTCGTCCGCCGCACCGTCACTTGCACAGCGTTGTACAGGTTCGGATTGGTGAAGATCATCTCCTGACCCGCTGCCGAAGGATCGACGAGCTGCCCGATCACCACATCGCTCGAATCCGAGTTGCTCCCGCCGACGTTCAGGACAGGCGCGCTGTTGCATACCCGATTCAGGGCGGCGTATGCGGCCGCCGTTTGCTGCGCGGTCTGGATTTCAGCCGTGAGGTCGATGGGTGTTCCCAACGGTCCTTGGTCGATCAGATCCCAGCAGGCAGCCATTGCAGCCGCGTCGGCCGTGCGTTGCAGCTCGCTGCGGGCCACGGCCAGGTATCCGATGTCTACGGCCATGGCCACAATGCCGACCATGAAAACAAGCAGCAGCGCCGTCAGGATCAAGACATTGCCGCGACGATTGCGTCGCCTCGCTGGCAGACGATTCATGACAGTCCCCCCCCGTTTGCACTCACATTGGCGGCCACGGCTAGCGTTCGTGAACCACGCGCACCGTCTCGTCGAGCGTCACGGCACCGCTGGCCCAGTATCGCCGCACGCGCAGCAGCTTGAGCGACTGCACGCGGTTGGCGGCATAGCCGATCCCTGAGTGTGCGGCAGAGACGTCAGGCGAATACTCGTCCAGGTTCTCCGCCGTGGTGGCTACCATCGCCACCAGCCCGTGGCTGGCGTCGAACGCACCCCAGGTCTGAGACTGCCCGTTGGAGATCGAGAAGCACAACAGGTGCGAGAAAAGCGTCATCCGCTGCGTCCAGCGAATCGTCTCGCCTGAGTGGTGCAGCACGCCGCACTTGTTGGCCGAAGCGCTGGCCAATGGATGGGCCGGACTCCACACGTGAAGCTGCATGCCGCCCGCCACAAAGTTGGGCTGGCTGCGATGGTTCAGGTCGAAAGCGGCATAGCCTTGTTCGACGTCCGTGGTAGGTGCCATCGTGCAGGTCACCTGCGGGGCGCACACGCCCTGCTCCGGCTCGTCGACCACCAGTTCCCAATCCTCTTCTACGCAGACAACGTGGTCTGCACGCGCAGGCAGTGTCTGCCAGCCTGCCAGCACGAGCGCAGCCGCCATTGCGGCCGCATACCGCCACGCCTGCCGCGCAGCACACAAGAGACGAATAGTTGACGCCATGAGAACCCCCCCGGCTACAGCGATAAGATCGATTGCGGGGCGCCGCGGCGAATGCCTGGCCTGCTTTCCCCCAACTAACCCGCGAACGCGGGCCATTAAAACCATAGCATGCAGACCGGTGGCAAGCGCGGAATCAACAGCATGAAAACGAGCCTCGCAACCATTGCAGCGTGTGCCGCGCGTGCAACGACCGCAGGCCTACGCACGTCGCATCGACGTATGATAGGCTGGCTACGAGTGCTCGCCCCGTGCATTGCGAGCCGTTCCCTGCTGCTCATCGAGTGCCGTTTGCACGACATGCCCCGCCGCCCCAAGCCAACCCAGGGAGAGCCATTGGTGCTGCTGGTCTCGCCCAGCCACGCCGGTTCGAGGCTCGACTGGTTCTTGGCCCAGCAGTTACCCGCCTACAGCCGCACGCATCTGCGGCGTGTGATCAATGCGGCCCAGGTCCGGATCGACGGCCGCCGCTGCAAGGCCGCCCACCGGGTTCAAGCAGGCGAGCGGGTAGAGGTCTACCTTCCCGATCTGCCTCGCACAGGCCCGGTCCCGGAAGCAATCCCGCTCGATCTTGTATACGAAGACGAGGACATCGTGGTGGTCAACAAGGCGGCGGGCATGGTCGTTCATCCTGGCCGAGGCAACTGGCGGGGGACGCTGGCCAGCGCCCTGCAATACCACTTCAACGAGCTGAGCACGCTAGCCGGTCCGGCCAGGCCTGGGGTAGTCCACCGGCTCGACCGAGACACGAGCGGGCTGTTGGTGGTGGCCCGCCACGACCAGGCGCATGCAGCGCTTGCCGAACAGTTCGCCGCCCGGACTGTGCACAAGGAGTACCTGGCCATCTGCTGTGGTCAGCCCGAGCGCGACCGAGATTGGATCGACCAGCCGATCGGCCTGCACCCTTACCAGCGTGAGAAGATGGCCATCCGCAAAGAGAGCCCTCACAGCCGTCCCGCCCAGAGCTTCTATGAAGTGTGCGAGCGATTCCGCGGCTTCTCGCTGCTGCGGTTGCTTCCCAAAACCGGGCGCACGCACCAGCTACGCGTGCACCTCGCGTCGATTGGCTGCCCCGTACTCTGCGACAAGCAATATGGCGGGCGGTCGCAGATCACGCTGGGAGAGCTGAGCGACGGTGCGGCGGACGGCACGGTGCTGTTGGCCCGCCAGGCGTTGCACGCGTGCCGATTGAAGCTGCGCCATCCGGCCGATGGCCGCGCTCTCGATTTTCAGGTCCCACTACCGGCTGACATGCAGGCCGTGATGGGCGCGTTGCGGGCCTACCGCCGCCTGTAGCGGTGCACCTGCCGCGGCGCTTCTGGGCGGAACTGGGTGCTTTACCGCCGGGAGTTCGCCGTGGGTTTCAGCACACTGCTGCCCCCCTGCGGTGCCGGACGAGAGGCCCGACCCGCTTGCCGCCATGGCGTACTTTGATGACAATCGGCAACGCAACGTGTACCTGCCGCCGGAGCATGCCATGAAACTCGTCAAGTTCAATTCTCCCGAAGGAGGAGACGGCGTCGGATTGCTGCAAGACGACCTGGTGCTTCCGCTGGATCTGTCTGGCGGGCAGTACCGCACGCTGACAGACATCCTTGAGGCGGACGATCCGGCCGCCGTGGTGGAGCTATTAGCCGATCCCATGGGGCGGAAATATCCCTTGGGCGAGGTGCGGCTGTTGGCGCCGCTCGACCGGCATGAGGTATGGGCCGCCGGCGTCACATACATCCGCAGCCGCAAGGCACGCATGGAAGAATCGGAGGGTGCGGCGGCGTTCTACGACAAGGTGTACGAGGCCCCGCGGCCGGAGCTGTTTTTCAAGGCCACACCCCACCGAGTGGCCGGGCCGAACCAGCCCGTCCGCGTGCGGCGAGATTCTCAGTGGACCGTTCCCGAGCCTGAGCTGGCGCTGGTGCTGAATTCGCGGCTCAAGCTGGTTGGCTTTACGATCGGCAACGACATGAGCGCACGCGACATCGAGGGAGAGAACCCGCTCTACCTCCCCCAAGCCAAGACCTACAGCGAGTGTTGTGCCCTGGGCCCCTGCATTACGCTGCGAGACTTCATGCCGGCGCGAGAGCGCGTGACCATACACATGGGCATTGTGCGCAAGCTTCATTTGGTGTATGAGGGGAGCATCTCGGCGGGGCAGATGGCCCGCACCTATGTGGACTTGGTAGGCTGGTTGGCGCGGGAGAACACGTTTCCCGATGGAGTGATCTTGCTCACGGGCACCGGCATCGTTCCTCCCGACGATTTTGCGCTGCAAGCGGGCGATACGATTTCGATCAGCATCGACGGCATCGGCACCTTGGCCAATCCGGTGATTAGCGGATAGGGGTGGGTGCATGTGGCGCGCATGGCGGGGCAACCCCGTGTACGGGCTGCTGGCGGTGTTGCCGGTGGCGGTAGGTTTGCACTATGCCGAGGCGGCGGGCCTGTGGGTCTTTCTAGCGAGCGGGCTAGCGATCATTCCGTTGGCTGCACTCATGGGCCGGGCGACCGAGTGCCTGGCGGCCCGGCTGGGAAGCGGCGTGGGGGGGCTGCTGAATGCGACGTTCGGAAATGCGGCGGAACTGATTATTGCACTGGTGGCGCTGCGCGATCAGAAGTATGCCCTGGTGAAGGGCTCGCTGACGGGCTCGATCATCGGCAATGCCCTGCTGGTGCTCGGGCTGGCGCTCGCCTTGGGCGGGTTTCGCTATCGCCGGCAGACATATAACCGGACGGCCGCCAGTCTTGGATCCACGCTGCTGGCCTTGGCCGCGGTCGGGCTGGTGATTCCGGCTATGTACTACGAGGTGTTTGCCGTGGGGGCAGGCCCCGAGGCGCGCGCTGCACAGGTAAGAAACATCAGTGCCGAGATCGCCGCCCTGCTGGGGGCCGTGTATGTACTGTACCTGGTCTTTATCTTGCGGACCCACCGGCACCTGTTTGCGGCTGCCAGCGAGGCGCATCTGGAGGGGCCGGGGCGGCCGCCGGCGTGGAGCGGCGGTTTTTCGCTCGGCGTGCTGGTGGCGGCCACAGCCGGCGTGGCTGTGATGAGCGAGTTGCTCGTGGGCTCGTTGGAGCCGGCCTGCAAGGCATTGGGGATGAGCGAGGTGTTCGTGGGCGTGGTCGTCGTGGCGATCGTGGGCAATGCCGCCGAGCACTCGACGGCCGTGCTCGTCGCCTGGAAAAACGACCTGGATTTGAGCCTGGGCATTGCCGTGGGCAGCAGCATCCAGGTGGCTCTCTTTGTGGCGCCGGTGCTGGTGTTCGCTAACTTGGCCATCAACGGGCATGTGCTGGATCTGCACTTTACCGTGATGGAGACGCTGGCGGTGATTATTTCGATCGGCATCCTGCACATGGTGTCGCAAGACGGAGAAAGCAACTGGCTCGAGGGCGTCATGCTGCTTGTGGTATACGCCATGCTGGGCGTGGCGTTCTACCATCTGCCCCAGCCATGAGCAGCGAGTGGCGTATGGCGCTGTCCGCAGTCCCTATGGCGGCGCGGCCGCAGCTTGGGGCGAGCGGCTGTGGCATGCGGCCGACAAAGCGCAGGCTCTAGGTGGCGCGGCCGCACCACACGCCGCCCGCCCAACCACGCACCTGTGCTGTCGATGACGACTGTCGCAAACAGCGGCAGCACACCCAAGCAGATCCAGCATCGGCGCGATCGCCGGCACGCAGGCACCCGACCGCGCGGTAGGCCCCTAAGGCATGCCTAACCCAGGCGGTTCCAGTACTCGTTGCTGCCCAGCAGGCCAAGCTGCACGGGAATGCGCGAGCGGTTGGACTGGTAGATCTGCTGCCAGAAGGCAAGCCCCGAGGGATCGGCTGGGCGTCGCAGGTAGGAGAGATACAGGCTGCGCACGAGGTTTCCGGCGTACTCGTTGCTGAACAGGATCATGGTGGCCATCTGCTGGCGGGTGGCGCCCCCGTTCAACTGGGCGACGACGAAGTTGATGTCGGCCAGCGTAGCCTGGCGGCCCAGCAAATCGCGGTATATGCCGCTGGCGAAGCCGGCGTTGTTGCCGCCGTTGCGGTTGAAGTACTCTGGCGAGGCAGCGATATCGGCCGTGATCTGCTCAAGCGTACTGCCGCGCGCCAGGCGGTCGAGCCAGAACGTCAGCCCGAGCGGGTCCGCGCCACGGCCCAGCAGTTGGTTGTACAGGGCGTGGATCTGGTTGGAGCGGTACTCGGTGGAGTTGAGGAACGAGTTGATCACCGTCTGACGGTTGGTGTTCCGCAGCACGTTGAACCAGAAGCTGATCTCTCCCTCCGTGGCGCCGCGTCCCAGCAGGTCGTTGTACAGGCGGCGGATGACCGTGTACTCTTGCGCCACGATGGTGACCGTGGCCACGTTGCTCTCTAGCACGCCGTCGCTCACCTTATAGGTGAACCGGTCGATGCCGGGGAACGAGGGGCCGACCGTGTAGCTGAACGTGCCTTGCGGATCGAGGATCAGCGAGCCGTGCGCGGGCGGTGCGACTAGAACGGCTGTCAGCGGGCCGCCCGCCGCCAATGCGTTCAAAACTCCAGTCACACGCGCGCCATTTATGGGAATCACCACTTCCTGGTCGGATGCCGCCGGTGCGCCCACGTTGAGCACGTTGATCGTCACCAGCGCCACGTTCGAGACAGCGCCTTCGTTGTCTTGCACCGTGTAGGTGAGCGCATCTGTGCCGAAGAAGTTCACCTGCGGCGTGTAGATGATCTGGCCTGAGGCGTTCACCGACGCCGTGCCGTGCGACGGGCGTACGCCGATCGTCACACTGCCGGGGATCAAAAAGCCGTCCGGATCGCTGTCGTTTGCCAGGACGTTGAGGATCCCCACGCCGTTCTTGTTCATGCTCACCAGGTCGTTGACGGCGTTGGGCGCCAGGTTCTCTTTGCTGATGGTCACGGTGGCGGCATTCGAGACGCCGCCGGCCGTATCGCTTACCGTATAGGCGAACGTATCCAGAGAGGTAAAGGTGGGCCCGGGAGAGTAAACAATGACTCCCGATGGGAGCACGTTCACGTCTCCATGCAGCGGGAGCTGCACGATCTGCACGGTGGTGGGGTCGATCTGGTTGTCGATATCGACGTCGATATCGTTTGCCAGCACGTTGACCTGTACCGACTGGAGCGGCTGGGTGCGGGCTGCGTCATTGCCGGCCACCGGCGGGTCATTCACGCTGGTGACGGTGATGTTCACCGTGGCCACGCGCGAGATCGCTCCCTGGTTGTCTCGCACCGTGTAGGTGAACATGTCCGGGCCGAAATAATTGAGGTTGGGCGTGTACGTGAGCATGCCCGTGGCGGGGTTGTACGACAGCGTGCCGTTGCTCGTGGGCGTCACGATCGTGAATGAAGCCAGATCGAACGAGCCGTTGTCCAGCTCCACGTCGTTGGCCAGCGCACTGAAGACCAGCGGCGTATCTTCGGGCGTTGTCACATCGTCGTCGTTGGCGCGCGGGGCATAATTGTCCACGCCATAGAAGCGTACCTGCCAGCGATTGAAGATCGGCTTGACGTTGTCTGGCAGCAAAGGATCGACCGTTTGATCGCGCACGCGAATGGTCCAGGTACCTTGCGTCGACTCGCCCCAGTGGTGCACTGAAGAGAATACCCAATTGATATAGTTGCCGCCTGCATCGGCGTGCGGCTCGGCCAACCGGGACACCGTGCCGTTAGGAGAAACGAGTTCGATCTCCATCGTGCCGCGCGTACCCACGGTCCCCACCAACGTGGCGTCGACCACGACCTCGACGCGTTCGATCTGCAAGTCGGTGCTCAAGGTGATGGAGCTGGTGATGCCGAGCGCGTCCACGGGCCGGCGCAGCGTAATGGGGTTCGGAATCAACCGCCGCTCCGGCAGCACGTAGGTCCACTTCTGGGCCAGTTGTACCGCCGCTTCGGCATCCACCAGACCAAAGCCGTACCAGTGGTTGACATTAAAGTTGAACGCACCGCCATTGGTCGTCCAGTCGGGGTGCGTGGGGTCGATCATGCGGGCGCTTTCCGCCAGGATCTGGTGGATGTCTCGGTAGGTCAGCGTTGGATTCGCCTCCATGATCAGGGCCACCACGCCGGCCACCGCCGGGGCCGCAGCGCTGGTGCCGCCAAAGCCGAACGGACCGCCGAAGGGGCCGATGTCCGTATAATCGCCGGGCGAAAGGCCGTCGTTGCCCGTCAGGTCGGTGGTGACGATGCCGATCGTTGCTGGGTCCACGGGATACCCGTCGCTCGAGGGAGCCACCAGGAACACGTTGGCGCCCGGCTCCGAGTAGGGGGCGATGAGCCCATCGTGGCCCACGGCGCCCACGGCGATGACCAGCCGAAAGTTCGCCAGGGCATCGTAGTTCGAATTGTCGCCAATGTCCCCACCATTGCCGGCCGCCCAGACGTATACGTCTCCCAGACCGCCGCGGCCGATCGTCGTGCCATCCACGATCTGGAACAATTGCAAGGGTCCGCCATAAGTCGATTGTGGAATGTCCCCGTCGTTCAAAATCCCCGTGTCCGGCGGCCCCCAAGAGTTCACGTAAATATCGGTCTGCAACTTGCCGTAGGCCAGCACGCGCGAGACCATAAAGTCGTTGAACGGCCCGCCCAGCAGCCGCAACCCCGCCAACAACGAGCGCGGAGCCACGCCGCGCACGCCGAAGTTGTTGTCTCGCGCACCCACAACCCCCGCCACCGCCGTACCATGGTAGTCTCCCGGAGCGGGAGTGGGATCCAAATCGTCGTCGTTGACGTCGAAACTCAGCAACGGAAAGTAGTTCGGCTGCAAATCAGGGTGCAGAAACTGCAAGCCGTCATCGACAATGCCCACCGTCACCCCCGTGCCGAAGATCCCCATGTCCCAAACAGGAATCACGTTCACGTCCATCCCCGGCACGCCGCCCGTCTGCCCCGTGTTCTCCAAATGCCACTGCTTGAAAAAGATGGGATCCAGAACCTGGCGCTTAACGGGCTCGCGCTCGATCAGCGGATAGAAGAAGTCGATGCCCGTCAGGTTGGCCATCCCCGCAATCGCTAACTGCGGATTGTAACCGCTCGTAAAAGCGATAATGTGCGTGCCAGGTATCGAACCCGTCGGCCCAACATACATGGCCTGCAACGCATTCAACTGCGCGACATTGGGCGCGAACCCCGCCTTGTAGCCCACCACCCACTGCGTCGTCTGCTGCAACACCTGCTGCGGATATTGGTCGAACGCCGTAACGCGATAGATCGCGTCGCGAATCGTATCGTCCACCGGTATGCTGGGCGTGATCGACAGCAACGTGCGGGCCTCCAATGGCTGTACGCACAACTTGCGGTGGCGGCGGCCTCCACCCATCTCGCGGCGAGTGCCACGCCGCTGCTGGGCACGGGTATTTGCAGAACTCATGCGGTGCACCATCAAACAGGCTTTCGCACAAAAGGCCAGAGGCGAACTGCGCAGCTCCACCTACAGCACCCGCAGGTACTACAGGCGTGAAACCAGGTAATATCGATTCGAGAATAATCCGAACCCTGCGCGCTCGCAACGATTTTCGCCCCGCGATCGCCGGCGAGCCGCCAGGGCGCCCAAACCGGCAAGTTTCGCCTCCAGGCCCTCGTAGCCACGATCCAGATGCCGGGAGGCGTACACCCGGGTAGTGCCCCTTGCGGCCAGCCCCGCCAGCACCAGGGCCGCGCCTGCCCGCAGATCGGTCGCAGTCACGTCGGCCCCCCGCAGCCGGTCTACCCCCTCGATGGCCACACCCTCGGGCAACTGCTCCAGCCGGGCCCCCATACTCTGCAAGCCGCGCAGGTGGCCCCATCGCTGGCAAAACACCTCGTCTCGCACAAGACTGCGGCCCCGTGCGATCGTCAGCAATGCGGTAAACAATGGCTGCAAATCGGTTGGCAGCCCGGGATACGGCCGCGCGGTTAGCACAACGGCCCGCGGCCGCCCTGGTCCCGAAATGCAAACGCGCTCCGCATCGCTCGATACGTCGGCCCCAGCCGCCTCCAGAGCCTCTAGCACAGCCCCTAAATGTTCGGTCCGGCAGCGCTCTACGCTTACCCTCCCTGCGCTAATCGCGGCGGCGAGCAGCAGCGTTCCCGCCTCGATACGGTCAGGCATTAGTGTGTGGCACCCCCCGCCCAATGCATCAACGCCGACGACGCGTACGCGATCTGTGCCTAATCCCTCGATCCGCGCCCCCAAGCGGCTAAGGAAACACCCCAGATCCACGATCTCCGGTTCGCGAGCCGCGCCGGTAATGAGAGTCTCTCCACGGGCCAGCACGGCGGCGCACAGTACATTGGCCGTGCCCGTAACGCTAGGTCCGCACGGGCCTCTCATGTGCACGCAGGCGCCGCGTAGACGGCGGCAACGGGCGACCACACAACCCGAAACGATCTTCACATCGGCTCCCAAGGCCGTAAGGCCGCGCAGGTGCAGATCGACAGGCCGGGGGCCAATGCGGCAGCCGCCCGGCAGGGGTACACGTGCACGGCCGCGGCGGGCCAACAGGGGGCCGAGCACACAGAAGCTCGCACGCATGCGATGCACCAATCTGGCCGGCGCGCTATACGGCAGGCGCGTGGCGGCACACATCCGCAAGCGATGGCTGCCTACCCACTCGACGTGCATCCCCAGCGCAGCCAATACGCGTGCCTGCGTGGCAACGTCTGCCACACGCGGGACATTCTCCAGCTCCACCGAGCCTTCTGCCAGCAGGGCGGCAGCCATGATGGGCAGGGCGGCGTTCTTCGCTCCGGAGACATGCACCGTCCCTGCCAGGGGCCGGCCTCCCACAATCTCCAGGTACTCGCAGGCCATAATTAGCCAGACGGTTGCTTGCGTGCCTGCACCACCCGCGGCAGGCCTTGTAGGTCTTTGATCGTGGGTTGCACTTGAAATTGCGGCTCCGCTGCTAATAGGTCGCGCACTGCCGGCTCGATCATCGGGCTCACTTCGACCAGCAGCCATCCGCCTGCTACCAGGCGGGCCGCCGCCTGTGGAATGAGCCGGGCAATCACCTCCTTCCCCGTTGGGCCCCCCACCAGTGCCGCACGCGGCTCATAGTCGCGCACGTCTCGGGGCAGGGCCGGGAACTCCCCCTCCGCCACATAGGGCGGATTGCTGACGATAAAATCGAACCTCTCCACCTGGGGCAGGGACGAGAGCAAATCTCCCTCGATAAACTCGATTTGTCGCTGCACCCCATGTTCCTCAGCGTTGGCGCGGGCCACGGCCAGCGCCGCCGGACTGGCGTCGATGGCCGTCACCCGGCAACCAGGCAGCTTGCGTGCTGCACAGATAGCGATTACGCCGCTGCCGGTGCCTACATCGGCAATCTCCAGCCGCTGCGCCGGCAAGCGCTCGGCTGCCAGGTCGAGCAGGCGGATGAGCAAGAACTCGGTCTCAGGCCGGGGGATGAGTACGTCTGGCGTGACTCGAAACGAAAGGGAGTAGAACTCGCGCCGCCCGACGAGGTAAGCCACGGGCATTCCCTCGGCCCGCCGCCGCACTAGCTCGCGGAACGCAGCACGCACCTGCTCGCCGGGCACCTCTTCGAAGCGCGTGTACAGCTCGATCCGCTTGCAGCCGCAGGCATGCGCCAGCAGCACCTCGGCATCGAGCCGCGGAGTGTCGGCACCCCGCTCCTTCAGATAGCCGGTGGTCCACTGAAGTAAGCGGCCGATCGTCCATGATTCTTGCTCTGTCATCGGCCGACCCACATTACACCCCAGAGGGCTCGAACCTCTAACCTTCGGTTCCGTAGACCGATGCTCTATCCAATTGAGCTAGGGGTGCTCCCGGCAATGTAATGTATCGGGAAGCGCCGGAGCGTCAAGGCGAGGCGGCCGGCAGGAGAACGGCCGCGGCCCCCCGAAGCTGCCCTGGCATGCACGGGCTGGTGTGGGGGTCGAAACGGGGCGACAAGCCGGTGTCCTCCGGTACAAAACCCGCCACTCCTCCCGTGTGCCACTGCTTGACGCGCAGCGTCAAGCAGTGCGCTGCGCCAACCGCGCACCCACCTCTCCCGTGTGCCACTGCTTGACGCGCAGCGTCAAGCAGTGCGATCGGCCAACCCCCTTTCACCACGGCGCAGCACTGCTTGAATGCGGCTCGCGTGCGTTCCTTGGGGCCCAATACAGCTCCTCACGGGCCGCATTCAAGCAGTGGCACACGCTTGACGCGTAGCGTCCAGCAGTGCAGCTTGACTTGCGAC
>FWPU01001738.1_pt1 | contig 63819 bp, 60 predicted proteins | sample 2228361 | NCBI WGS metagenome assembly FWPU01 (sample SAMEA103939777, study PRJEB20133) | metagenome
TCAGCTCCTTTCGCGCCATTTTCAAATATGTATTTGAGTTCCAATGCTCCCTCAAATAGTTTCACCTTTTCAAAGCCTGAAACTTTTCCGAAAAGCCATAATCTTTGAGTTTCTCCTTCTTTTCCAGTCACTTCCACCCTTAAAGCAGGATTTTTAGGTTCAGGGGATAGAGAAAAAGCCTCCTTTTTCTCCGTGTCATAAATGAAATGAGGGAAGAAATCTACAAATTTAATAGTATATCCATCCTTTTCAATTATATCGCCCTTCTCAACTTTAACTTTATAAGTTTTGCCATTTATAGAAATCTCCACAATATTTGTTCCCTTTGATGGCTCAAGGGAGATTTCCTTTTCTATTTCTTCCTTTCTTTCCCAGTTAAAGTGAATGGCGATTTCTCCTTCGGGAGAATAATAGCTACTTCTCCCTTTGTGCAAAAATAGCTCTTCTTTTCTGCCATTATTTTTCAGGGAAAGTCTCAAAATTGGGTTTAACTCATCCTCGTTCTTTTTTACCACCCTTTCTACAATATAAAAATCAGGATAATAATCCTTTATGAAAAAAGAAATATTTTCAGGGAGTCTTAATTTTCTTTTGTCCGTGGGCTTTATTGACAAAATAGCGCTATATTTTTTTGTTTTCTCTGAAAACTTCCATAGAAAGAGTCTATGTTCAGGAAAATATTCCTCTACAGTAAAATTAGCCAGCTCCACATCAAATCCAAGAGGCTTTGTTTTGGTAGTCTTGACCCCTCTCTCTATAAGATTAATTTCTCCCTTTCTTTCTCCTATTTTGAGATCAAGGAATCCTTTCAGACCTGAAATATCTCCTATCAAAGCGCCAAAAAGAAGAACCACAATTCCAAGATGGGTAATGTAAAAACCGAGCTCTTTCCAGTTTAATTTTTTTCTTGTGAGAGTGCAAAACACAAGGGAGGCTGAAAGGAGGAAAAGATAAGAGTTGAACCACCAGCTTCTGTAAAGGGAATCCATGGAAAATAGAAATAAAATAGAAGAGAAGGAGCCAAAATTTTCCTTGTAAAAAGCTGCTGGCTGATCCTGAACAACAAATGTTCCCATTATTATGGACAGGGTTATTATAATTAAAAGAGCTACTGCAAATTTCACTGACTTGAGGTAAGAGAGAACCTTCTGAAACCATATCAGGGTTATGAGAATGAAAGCAAAGATAAGAGCAGAAATAATCCAGAGTTGGGGAATTCCGTGAAGAAAGTTGGAATGAACAAGCTGTAAAATATTCACCATAAACCCTATTCCCAAAATTATTAATAAACTTTTACCCATGTTTATGTTTCTCATAAGTTTTTTATTATAACAATTTTTATCATGGAAATAAATTTTTGATAAAGTTTTGAATTGGCAAAAAATGTCAATTAAAAAAGTAATTTCTTCTGAAAGATTTTCTGCGTTGGTTGGAGAAAAAGAAAAGACCTGGTAAAATATTATGCTCATGAGGTCTATTTTACCTATTGTAATTTCAATATTTTCTTTAACCATCTCAGGACACGGAGAGTTATCAGTAAAGGTATCCCCTGAGAAAGTATTCCAGGGTTCTGCGATAATGATAGAAGTGATATCGAAATCTACTCCCAGAGCTACTCTTGATGGAATATCCTTGAAACTCCACAAGATAAAAAACTCCCAATACATGGCTATTTCATGTTTTCCTTTGGACTCAAAATTGGGAATTCATAATCTTTATGTTTCCAATGATAACTCTTCCTGCATTCAACCATTAGAAGTTCTAAAGAGAAAAATTCCTGTGAGAGAATTGACTCTTCCCGATAAATTTGTATTTCTTTCTCCTGAGGATATTAAAAGAGTGGAAGAGGAAAATAAAAGACTCTCTATGCTATGGAACACTCTAAGAAAACCTTTATGGGAAGGGAACTTTGTCCCACCTCTCCATTCTTCCATAACCACTTATTTTGGTGTTCTGAGGATAATAAACAAAAAAGTAAGAAGCGTGCATACAGGAATCGATTATAAAGCACCTTCAGGAGAGCCAGTAAAAGTGATAAATTCAGGTATAGTGGTATTAAAAGACGAGCTTTTTCTGCCAGGTAAAACTGTTATAGTGGATCATGGAGGAGGGATATTCTCCCTCTATATGCATCTTTCAGATTTTAATTGCGAGAAGAATCAGATGGTAAAAAAAGGAGATATAATCGGATATGTGGGCTCCACAGGAAGGTCCGTTAGCGCTCACCTCCATTTGAGTGTCAAAATAAATGGAAAAAATATTGATCCCCTCTCCCTCTTTCTCCTTTCCATACCTGAATAAAGTTTTTGATAAAGGGCTAATTAAAAACGATATCAGCCACTTTATTCAATTCTTAACCTGAGTTTCCATCAGAATGGAGGTTCTTCTTCGTCTGAAGGAACCTCGTCCATCTCCTCATTAATTATTTCTTCTTCGGATGAAGCCTCTGAAACAGGAAGAACCTCGGGTTCTTCCACAGCTTCCTCTCTTCTTCCCAAAAGAACCACATTTTGAGCTTCTATTTCTGTGGTAACCCTTTTGTTTCCATTTCTATCCTGCCATTCTCTGCTTCTGAGCTTACCCTCAATTAGAATAAGCCTCCCCTTTGCGAGGTATTCTGAAGCGAATTCTGCAAGAGGGCCCCACATGTAAACCCTGTGCCATTCGGTTCTTTTTATTTTTTCGTTTGTATCTCTTTTAATAAAGACTTCAGAAGTGGCAATGTTAAATCTTGCAACAGGTCTCTGAGTCTGGGGAGAATATCGGATCTCTGGCTTCTGACCTATTCTTCCGACAAGTATCACTCTGTTCAAACTGTTTATATCTTTCATGACTACTCCAGAGTTTTTAATTTCTGCTCGGCAAGTTTCGCTTCTTCAGAAAGCGGGCTTTTCTGGATAAGTTCTTTAAGGACGGCTTTTGCTTCAAAATATCTCCTCAGCTCAATAAGAGCGTAGCCTTTTTTAAGATATGCAGATAGAATGTTGTCAGCTTTAGGATAACTGGCAATGAGGTTGTCAAATTCTCTTATAGCTTCTTCATATTTCCCCTGGCTGTAATAGGATTCTCCTATCCAGTAAAGAGCATTGTCCGCCATGGAAGAGTTTTTGTTCTTTTCGTAAAATTCTCTGAAACCCGCTATAGCAAGACTATAATTTCCTTTTATGTAATCAGAGTACGCAGTGTAATAAGCTTGAAGAGGAGAGATCTCGGGAGAAGTTGTGGTCTGTTCCTGAGTGGTAGGGAGCTGAGGGGTTTCTGAAGGAGCTCTCTGAAGAAGAAGATTTATATTTGAAAGCATAGTCTGAATCTGAGTAAATTTCTCTTCGATTGCTGTTATCCTTGTTGTGTTAGAATCTGTATAATCTTTTATTTCAAGCAGATCCTTTTGTATCTGTTTTAGTTGTTCTGATACCAATTTCACATTCTGGTAAATCTGAAGCACATCACTGTAATTTGTATCAAGTCTTCTCTCCACAGCCTCCACCCTCGCAGTTAAGTTCTTGATTTCATCAATTATAAGCTCATACTCCTTTTTCTTAGCTCCTAAAAATAAAAGAAATAGAGGAAGTAAAACTACAATGTATTTTCTCATTTTTCAATGATAATAAAGTCAGCTCTTCTGTTTAAAGCCCATGCTTCCTCGTTGTGTCCTGGGTCAAGGGGTCTACTCTTTCCATAGCTTATTATTTTGATTCTGTCAGGGGAAATGCCGAGAGAGATAAGATAATTCATTGTGCTTTTTGCCCTTTTCTCTCCGAGAGCCATATTGTATTCTTCAGTTCCTCTCTCATCGCAATGTCCTTCGATGAGAATCTTCACACTTGAGAATTTCTTAAGCCACTCAGCATTTCTCTCCAGCACTGGTTTTGCATCCTCTCTTATGAAGTATTTATCGAAATCAAAATGGATTCTCTGAAGGGGCGATTCTCTGTTGAGTTCTTCAAGGCTCTTCATCCTGAAAATCTCCTCCTCTGTAAGCTCGGGTTCTTTGATGGTAGGTGCTTTTTCTGGAGCCTCTGCTTTTTCTTCTACTTTTGGAGCTGGAGGAGGTGGAGCTGTTACCTCTACTTTTTTCTTACAACCAGAAATAGTAACCAGTAAAGCAAAAATACTAACTAAAATCAATAATTTTTTCATTTTACCTCCTTTCAAATTTATTGTTTTGACCATTTTGGCATTTTATTGTTTCCTGAGTTAGTTAATCTTCTTAAATTTGAACCATCGTAATCTACAATGTAAATCTGATATGTGCCACTTCTATTAGAAGCAAAGGCAATATGCCTACCATCAGGAGACCATGTAGGGTTCTCATTTCTTCCCGCCTCCTCTGTTAGTTTTATAACAGTATTATTTCTAAGATTGTAAACATAAATGTCAAAAACACTATTTATTCTTGAAACATAAGCAATTCTATCTCCATCAGGAGACCAGGCAGGAGAGTCATTGTAACTACCTTCAAAAGAAATTCTTCTCACATTGGTTCCATCAGCATCCATTATGTAGATTTGGGGGGAACCGCTTCTGTCTGAGGTAAAAGCTATCTCCCTTCCACTTGGAGACCAGCTGGGAGAGGTATCAATAGAAGGATTGAATGTGAGCCTTCTCAAATTTGTTCCATCAACATTTGCAGTGTATATTTCTGCATTTCCATCCATGCTCGATACAAAGGCAATTCTCTTTCCATCAGGAAAGAAATCCGCTGAATAATTGAGTCCCTTAGAAAATACCGCCATGTTTTTCCCTTCCATAATATTGTAAAGATAAAGGTCAGGGTTCATCTTTCTATAAGATGTATAAGCTATGATCTCTTTATAAGGCGATATGGAGGGAAGCATGTCAACTACATTGTTGAAGGTAAGTCTTGTTTGATTGAATCCATCCCAGTCCATCATGTATATTTCCATGTTTCCATCCCTATCAGAGACAAAAACAATCTTCGAGGAGAAAATGGGCTTCTCTCCAAAATTTATCATCATCTGATCCGCAACTCTATGGGCAATTGTCCTCGAATATTCTGCTTTTCCTCCGTAGCTCTTTCCAAATATGTATCCTCCAGATTTTGCATCCCATGCTTTCACTGTAAATGTAATTCTTCCTTCAGCAGGAGACTCCACCTCTCCAGTTACAATTATGTTGGCCTGAACTCCTTGCCAATCTTTGATATTTATTCTTCCAGAGGAAGGAATGGAAGGATAGAGATCCCTGGGAATCAAAGAAAAAACTCTGGAAAATTCAAGATCCTCCCATAAAGTCCTATGAATGATTTTGGCGCACTCGGATGTTATGGAATTTCTGTCTTTAAGGATAAATTCAGGAATAGCGACAGGAATAAGGGATACTCCTTCCCTTATTTTTATTACCACCTCCTCTTGACCACTCAGAAAATTAATTAACAAGAGGAGACAAAAAATAGAGAATAAAAATTTCCCTGATGTTTCATTTAAGTGTTTTAAAACTCTCAAAACTCTTTTCATTTTCTATACTCAAACTGAAAGTGAACTCCTAAATATTCTCCCTCATATTCTCGGGGAAGTGGAGGGAATGGGATAGAAAATTTTACAGCCCTGAACGCTGATAAGTCAAGTGATTCAAGACCGCTACTTTCCTCAATTTTCAACTCTTCCACATCTCCGTTCCTCTTTATCTTGAAATATATTACCACTCTGTATGTTCCAGTTACACCCGGAGGAACAAGGGCTTTGAACCAGTTTGAAGAAACTTTATCCCTCAAAATCTGTATATAGTAATAAAAAGGGAAACCAGGTATTTCTCCCTCACCTTCTCCTCCAAATCCCTCGCCTGTTCCTGAGCCAGTTCCAAGAGCTGTGGTTAATTCTCTTCTTGCGGGATCATAGGAAGTGGTCTCTTTTTTTAAGGATTTATCAGGTTTTGAAATAATGGTTTTCTCTTTTTTAGGTTCTTTTTTCGGTTTTTTGACAGGATATCTCAAGGAGCTTTTTGGTTCCAGCTCTTTTTTAACAGTGAGTTCTTTCATGGAGCCAGAAGGAGGTGAGGAGGGAGCCCCCACTTTAAAACCACTTCTCCCACTTCTAATTTCAATCAGATCAATATAATAAACTTTCTTTGAGGCTGTTCTTTTTGACGGGAAATTCAAGAAAAATGTGGAAAATACAAAGGCATGAAATAAGAGAGAGAAACCGATCATTCTCAGAAACAGGTTGTTTCCCATCATTTTTTTTCCTCTATCTCTACTATCAATCCCACATTTTCAGCACCTGCTTTTTTTGCTCTGTCTATTACAGAAATTATGAATCCGTAAGGAAGGGTTCTGTCTCCTTTTATAAAAGCAACTTTTCTCTGCTTTCCATAAAAATACTCCCTCAATCTATCCTCAAGCCCTTGGAGATTTACAGGGATATTCTCCATGTAAATTTTTCTTTCTTTTGTTACAGTTATTATCATTCTTTCCTCTGCAGGGGATGTTCTAGTCTCAGCTCTTGGAAGATTCACCTCAATGCCAGTGTGCATCATGGGAGCGGTAATCATGAAAATTATCAGAAGAACAAGCATTATATCTATAAGGGGAATCATGTTAATCTCTGCGAGAGCAGACTCTAACTTTATTCTTTCCCTTTCAAATTTTAGAGCCATTTTTAAAAGAGTTTCTCACTCAAGTTAATAAATTCAAGTATAAAATTCTCCATTTCCGTGACAAGGGATTTTATCTGTCTCAAAAAATGATTGTAAAATATGACAGCGGGTATAGCAGTGAAAAGCCCTGCAGCAGTAGCTATCAGAGCTTCCGCAATTCCTGGAGCCACTGTGGCAAGGCTTGCGGAACCTCTCAAGCCAATCTCATGAAAAGAGTCCATAATCCCCCACACTGTTCCGAAAAGACCAATAAATGGAGTCACCGAACCAGTTGTGGCAAGAAAACCCATGAAATTTTCAAGTCTTTCTATTTCTTTGTTGGATATTCTGAGAAGCACTCTTTGAATGGCTTCCAGATTCAAAGAGTTCTTGCGCTCCTCCTGATGGGAAATTTGAAAATTTATTTCATTGTATCCTGCTCTAAAAATAGTAGCAAGAGGCGAATATCTAAATCTATCCGATGCGAAATTAATATCAGAGAATCTTCTACTCTTCCTGAAAGTGCTTAGAAAATTCGCTGACTGTTTTTTAGCCTTTGAGAGAATCATTATTTTGTAAAAAATTATAGCCCACGAAAAAACAGAAAAAGTGAGAAGAATAAGCAGGACAATCCTTGCTAAGGTTCCTGTATGGGAAATAAGGTCAACAATATCTCTTGACACTACCGGAGCAGGCTTCATCATATTAAAAATCATTGTCATTCCTCAATAATTAATTGTAATTGATAAAAAAGAAACAAGTCAAATGCTCAATGATTATTGCCCTTTTACTTTGGGATAAAATTCTATTAACATCGGTTCGTATGAAGAGACTCTCAAAACATATAAATAGCGTCCCTTAATTTTCAAATATTTGGGATTCTCCATGGGATAACCCTTTAAAGCTAAAGTATCGGAGACAAAAATTTTACCCTTCCCTCTGTAATTTATGTGAAATTTTTCTATCTTTTTAAAAGATGTGAAGGGAATTTTAAATTTGCCTTTTGAGTTTACCATTATAAAGTCCCTTTCTATTTCAATATTTTCAGGGATGGAATGGAAGGATACTTTTGTCTTAAGATCATAAACAATTTTTTTACTCCCCTCCAGGAATCCATGCGGAAAGAGCACAAAATGAACGGAAAGAATGGTAAGAATTGTGGATATTGCCAACATTTCCAATTTTGCTATTTTTATTATGTCCTTTATTAGATACAAAGAAACAAAAATAACGGTAATGATAAACCAGATGTAATTGGGTAAATAATAGGATGTGTCAGATTTAATGTAGGAAGGCAAAAGAGAGGGGAGATGAATGAAAAAATTGCTCAAATAGTTGAAAAGAGCACCGCTTCTTTCCTGAACCTCATGAGTTGTTGACTGATATAGAAAAAGAGGGTTTTTGAGAAGAATAAAAGTAAAGCTTACTGAAAGGAGACAGGAAAAGTAAAAAAATGCTCTGAAAAATTTGTCTCTGTTGTTCTCTACGAAGATAGAAAGGAAAATCGGGAAAATATAAAAAACAGGAAGGATGGGCCTTGCTTGTGGGCTTGCTCCTCCTCTATGGGTGAGGAAGGAATAATTCACAATAAAAGAAATTGATATAAGTAAAATCAGGATGGTATCAAGTCTCCTCCTTTTTAATAAATCAAAAAAGCCGATGAATGAAAAGAAATAGACTGGAGAGTAGAATAGCAATCCATCTCTCTGATCGTATAGATACCCTAAAAATGTTTCCAGCCTCATGGTGAAAGGAATTCTTTTAAATAACAAATCCTTAATATAAGAGACATTCTTATCTGTTAGCACTCCATGGTAAAGGGATAAAGTGGAGAAACTACCAAACCATTGATAAAGAAGTGAAAGGAAAATAACGTAAGAGATTAATAGAGATAAGAAAGAATAAATTATTATTTTAAACTCATGATTTTTCTTTATGGAAATATATAACCCCATTAATAAAATGGGAATAGTAGCAAGAATATACTTTGCTCCAAGCCAGGGAAGAATAAAAAAAGCCAATGGTATAAATAATCTGTCCAGCTTGCTGTAATTTAAATCAAAAAATTTTCTTATTAAGTAGATGGAAAGCGAAAGAGCAACTGGATCTGGATAGATGTGAAAGGAATAAAACAAAACAGGAGAACTGAAGGAGTAAATCAGCCATACCAATAAAGAATTAATTCTGGAGATGCCGAAGCGTTGAAGGAGGAGGAATAATTGAACCCCACTAAAGGAGACAAATAATGTAATAAGGGCTCTTGGAAGATAATTCATTAAGATGGGTAATTTAAGAGAGAACCAGTAAAAGGGAATCAAAAATACTGGGAGACCCGGCAGATGAAAAGAATACCAGAAATCCTCACCTTTTTTACCATAATGAGCATGGAAACCAAGTTCTCCAGGATAGAAAGATTTATAGTCTCCATTTAAATAGTTATTTCTCAAATTCAGGTCTTTATCGAAAACAAGGGAATGGGCTATCAGAAGATAGTGAGGTTCATCACCCAGGTAAATGAGCCCATTTTTTAGGGCGAAAATAAGAGAAATATTGTAAATAATAAGGGAGGTGAGAAAAAGAATCAGAACCAATCTTTTTAATTTTATCCTTTCCATTAATTTTATTTTCTGTTTGAGCTTTTCCCATGAGTTGAATTTAAATAGCGCAAGATAAATGTAGGTAAAAAAGATAAAAATGATTAAAAGGAAAATTCTTCCGAGATAGTCCTCTTCATAAATATAAAAAATCCTTGCCAAAGGTATAAAAATCAGGAAAAATAGAGGGAAAATTCTGCTAAAGATTTCTCAAACTCCTTTTGTTATTTCCTTTAATACTTCGACAAATCTGTCTATTTCAGAATGGGTATTGTAAATATGAGTAGAAACCCTGACCAGGTCATAGGAATATTCGTTAACAAAACTTACCTCTATTTTCCATTTCTCTTTTAAAGTTCTACAAATATTTTCTGACTTTAATCCATTGATTTTAAATGCCACCATTCCGCAGTAAAGGTGAGGGTCTGAAGGTGATTTGATTTCGAGCCCTGGCACCTCTTTAAGTCTTTTCCTCAAATAAGTGTTCAGTTCTCTAATTCTTAACTCTATTTTTTCCCTTCCTATGTTATTGTGAAATTCAAAAGCTCTCTTAAGGCCTACAATTAAAGAATTGTTAACTGTTCCGAGAGCAAATCTATGGGAAAGCTTTGATAGCTCATTCCAACCCTTAGACGCAATTATGGGATAGAGGAGATGATTCTTGCTCTTTTTAACAAATAGAAACCCTGTTCCCTTAGGAGCAAGAAGCCATTTGTGAAAGGATCCTGCATAAAAATCGCATCCCATCTCATTTATATTGAGCTTGATCATCCCAGGAGCATGAGCACCATCAATGAGAGTAATTATTCTCCTGGAGGAAGCAAGCTCGCAGATTCTCTTTACAGGAAGTATTGTTCCATTAGTGCAAAAGATGTGGCTTATACTTATGATCTTTGTTCTTTTTGTTATTGCCTTATAAATTGCATTTATTATTTCATCTTCTGAGGAGGGAGTCAGAGAAATATCTGCTCTTTTAATCTTAATTTTTTCCCTTTTTTCTTTAACTTCCCAGCATGCTGTGCCTCCTACATGTTCATGATTTGTAAGCAAAACCTCATCTCCGCTCCTGAGCTCGATTCCCTGGGCTACCATGCTCATTGCCTCTGTGGTGTTGCGTGTGAGAACAATTTCTTCAGGTGTTGCTCCAAGAAATTCCCCAGCCATATTTTTTATTCCCTCTATTGATTCTCTCTCCTCTGTAAAAAATACCTCCTGAGAGAGCATGTCTCTTATGGCTCCTTCGAGCACATACCTTGGAGATACTCCCAGTGTCCCCCAATTTAGATAAATCCCTTTACGGGAAAGAAGAAATTCAGACCTCACAATTCTCCAGAAAAGCTCCTCATCCACTACCGAGCTTTCTTTTATTTCTTCATTTGAATTTTTACTCATGGCAAAAACAAAAGGGATAATTTTTAAAAAACCTCTTCTGTCCATTCCCATCATCTCCTCCGATAAAAATTTGGGGGAGGGAAAATCCCTCCCCCATTTAAAACTTTTATCTACTTTCTTTTAAACTCCCTTCTCAGCTGCTTCCTTTATCATTGCCAGGGTTAATGACTTTGGTCTTTCTATCGGGAAGTAAACTCCCCTCGCCCAGACAATCTGGGAAGTAATGCCCATGGTTCGGGAAACACCGAAGAGAACAGTGTAGAAATCGAACTCTTTCACTCCGTAATGATACTGCAAACATCCAGAATGAGCATCCACATTAGGCCATGGATTTTTAGCTTTTCCGTGTTTCTTCAAAACATCGGGGACCACTTCAAAAACATTTGATACTGTTTTGAAAACAGGATCATCAGGACAATACTTCAATGCGAATTCTCTTTGAGCAGTGTATCTTGGATCAACATTTCTCAGAACAGCATGTCCATATCCTGGGACAACCTGGCCAGCATTGAGGGTTTTCCATGTATATTCTTCCACTTGTTCCTTTGTTGGAACTCCTTTGTATTCTTCCATTAGATCCAATATCCATTTCAGACACTCCTGATTGGCAAGACCGTGAAGAGGTCCTGCAAGTCCGTTAAGTGCGGCAGAGATTGAATAATAAACATCAGAAAGAGCTGAATTTACAAGAAAACCTGTGTGGGCTGATACATTTCCGCTTTCATGATCGGAGTGAAGAATCAGATAAAGTCTCATCAAATTGTAATATTCAGGATTGTCGATTCCCATCATGTGAGCAAAATTAGCGCCCCAGTCAAGTTTCGGATCAGGGAGAACGAACTTTCCATCCTTGTAACTTCTTCTGTAGATATAAGCTGCGGCAACTGGCATTCTTGCAAGGAGAGTGAGGGCGTCTTCAAAACTTGCATCCCAATGTTCCTCCCTTTTCATTCCTTCATTGTAGCGTTTAACAAAAACTGATTCTCTCTGCATAGCTAAAACTGCCATGGAGATCTGGGTCATGGGATGGGTATCTTTTGGAAGACCATTGATAACATCAAAAACATATTGGGGGAGCTCCTGCCTTTTCTTGATCTCTTCCTCAAGTTCTAACACATCATCTTTGGTGGGCAATTCTCCTGTAAGAAGAAGATACCAGAGGCCTATTGGGAAAGGTTCGTCTCCTGGAGATGGTCTTGGGAGTTTCTCTCTTACCTCTGGAATGGTCATGCCACGAAATCTAATTCCTTCAATTGGGTCAAGATAGGATGTTTCACATGGGAGTATCTTTACATCTCTCATTCCTCCAAGCGCCTGCTCCACCATCACTTTGTCAATGGGCTTATCACCGAATTCTTTTACCAGTTTCACCCTCTCTTCTCTCCATTTTGGAATCAACTCTGCTAACCTCACTTTTACTTTTAAAATTTTTTGAGCCATTAATTATACCTCCTTTTTATTTTTACTATATACATAGTTTACCTCTTATCATTTTATCCATATTACTTGCAACATAATTTTATTAATAAAAATTAATTTTTGCAAGTTTTTTGAAAGGGGTTTTCTCCGTGAATTTTCTGACATCCCATTGGATGCATACAAAATGTCCTTAAAAATATATCCGATTTGATCATAATTAAACTTCTGGTAAAAGCGTGGAAGAAGAGGTAGAGAAAATGGAGGTAAATCTCAAAATTATGCTTTCAAAGACAAGTTTTATCAGAAAATAATTCTTTTAACTTCGAGATTATCAATTCCGTTTTTTGAAAATTCGTCAATATAATTTTCTATGATCGGAATCATTCTTCTCAATTTTTCTTTCAAGTCCATTTTTTCAATTGCCAATTCCCCTAATTCTCTTACTAAATCCCGCATTGCAAGTCTCTGAGCCAATGTATGCCAGAAAATCTCATCATTATAGTCATCCAGAAAACCCTGAATTTCGTCTTCCAGTTTCTCGGAAGGTAGAAAGGTGCTAGCCTCTTCGTCAAACTCTACTAAATTTGAGAACCCCTTTTTCTGAGCAAGGGAGTAAATCATTTGCTCTAAATACTCAAATTCTTTTATTATATTTTCTCTACCAAAATTGACCACCCAGGTCCCTATGGCCACCAGCTTCAGAAGAGTCCTGAACTCTTTCTCATTAACTTTTAATTCTATCATTTTCTCCTCCCAAAATTTGTTTCTATTTTAATGCAATTCATTAAGCTTCAACTTGTATGGTGCTTTCCACTATTGGATACTTCTCTTTCAAAAAATTGTCAATCCTTTTCAGAAGTTCCCTGTAATTATAATCTGAGTTTTTAAATTTTATATAAGCAGAAAAAACCAACATGTCGGATGTTATCGACCAAAGATGAGCATTTAATATTTCCTTTATTTCAGGGAATTCATCTTTTAGCTCTTGAGCAAGTCTTTCCACATTCATTCCCTTTGGAGCCATTTCGAGAAGGATTTTACCTGATTCAATTAGAACTGAGAATGCCCAATAGGCAATGAGGAGGGATATGCCAAAACTTACAATAGGGTCAATAATTAGCCAATTTTTAAAGACTATAAGGATAGAAGCCACTACAACAGCTATTGAAGAGAGCGCATCTCCTATAAGGTGAAAAAAAACACTCCTTACATTAATGTTTTTTTGAGAATCCCTTTTTAAAATCAATATGCTCGCTATATTCGCTAAAAATCCAAATGTAGCTATTAGAAACATCTCAAATCCAAGAATTCTTGAGGGATTTAGAAATCTTTTAATAGAATAATAAATAATAAGGCCTGAGAATGGGATAAGAGACAAGCCATTTACAAAAGAGGCAAGAATTTCTGCTCTGTATAGCCCGAAGGTTCTGTGATGACATGGTGGTCTTCTTGCAATAAGAATCGCTCCTAAACCAAGTCCTATTGCAAAAGCATGGGTGAACATATGAAAAGCATCGGATATTAAAGCTATGCTTTTTGTTAAAAAACCCCCTATTATTTCTACTGCCATGAATGTAATAGTTATTACAAGAGAAATTATGAGCCTTTTCTTCTCAGAAGCTCTAAAGCCCAAATTTTTTCTTTTATAAAAAACATCTTCCATTTTTAGGATTAAAAATTAATTTTACGATATAAAATAGCAAATTTCCATTGAAAAACCATGTGAGAGAAAACCCACAGGTTAAATGAATTCCCTGATTTTTCAGCCAAAATCAGGCTTTATTGTAAATCCTCTTTACGACGGTAAATGATTCACTTCTATAAGCTCATAGCAGAAAAACCCGCTTATTTCTTGAGGATTAGAGAATGGAAACCAAGGGAACTGTAAGAGGTTGAGCTTGACAAACTCTCAAAATTATCAAAAAATTTCTATTTGAGCATATTTAGAGAGATGTTAAAAAGATTTCTGTTATTTTTTATTTTTATTCCCTCTTTTGTGAGAGCTTCTATTTTAGTCCTTCCTTTTGAGAATAGATCGCACCGCAACTATTTCTGGCTTTCCGAGAGCATCTCCTATTCAATTTTTATTGCTCTCTCGGAAGAAAAAATCGATGTGGTTCCTCTCGAAAAAAGAAATGCTATATTCGAAGAGCTTCAAATTCCCATCACCACACCCATTACAAGGGCAACATCAATCAAGGTTTCCCATATGGCTGGAGCTGATAGGCTGATATCTGGAGATTTTATAGTAACAGAGGAAAAAGTCATTGTTTCTTCAAGAATTTTGGATGTAAAGGGAGGAAAACTTGGCGAAATTATCTCAGTGGAAGGGAATATGAACGAGTTGATAACCCTTCAGAATTTTCTTTCTTGGAGAATTTTTCAAAAAATTACAAATTGTGACGAACTCAAAAAAGAGGATTTTTTGAGAAGATGGACAGATGTTTCTCTTCCTGCATGGGAAAATTTTATAAAAGGATTGCTCACAAAGAACAATGATAAAAAGGAAGTCTTTCTTTTAAAATCCCTTAATTTATCTCCCCAGTTCTCTCTTTGCAGATGGGAGCTATCCCTTTATTATTTTAAGAAGGGTGATTACGATAAATGCTTAAATTACATATCTTCCTTGACAGATTCTAAACCTTTATCCTTGTTTTTTTCCTCCTTATGCCATTTTTACAAAAAAAATTATGAAAAAGCCATGGATGGTTTCAAAAGATGTATTGAAAGAGGAATAAAAAAAGTTGCTTCAGCCAATAATATAGGAGTTATCTATGCAATGATAGGAGAGCACGAAAAAGCTTCCAATTCTTTTGCCCTCGCCCTTCAGGAAGGAGAATTCCCAGATGTTTATTTTAATATGGCTTTGATAAGTAAGGAGCAGGATAGATTTTTTGAAAATATAAAAATTGCACTTATGTTGAGTCCTCCTAAATTCTCATATTTACACCCTCTTTACAGGAAAATAGTCTCATCTGGAAATACTGAATTAGCTGAAAAAATAAAGAAAATTTCAAAAGAGCATTTCTCTTCTGATCTTGAGACTCCCATCTATGACTTTAAAAATCATCTCATAATAATGGAGGATGATAAAATAGAAAAGTTGAAAACAGAAGAGGCAAGCTTTTATAAGAAAAGTTCAATTTCCCAATTAAAATCTAACGATTTGAAAGAGGCAGAATCTTCCATAAGGAAATACATTCATATCGCCCCCTTTGACTGGGAAGCCTATTTGATTCTATCTCAGATTTTAGTCAAAAAAAAGGATTGGAATAATGCTCTAAAAGAGCTAACTTTTTCTTTATGGTTGGATGAGAGAGCAGAGAATAATTTAGAGATGGGAAAACTTCTTATAGAAAGAGGAGAAAAAAATAAAGGATTGGAGCATATCAGGAGGGCAATGGAAATTAATCCTTCTCTTGAAGAGGCAAAAGAACTTCTTAAAAAAAATGAAAAATGAGTTATATAAAAAGCTATTTTTTTGATATCCCTATAATTCAACATAAAGATTTAAATTTAGAAGGGGTATTATATGGATTCACTACAAAAGAGGCAAAAAAGGAGGAGGTAATAAAAAAGTTTGAACTTAATGGATTTAAACTAATCACCGCAAGTCAGATACATTCGAATAGAGTAATGGTTATAAGGAATAGAAATCACCAAAGAATTGTGGGAGATGCTCTTTTAACAGAAGAAGTGGGACTGTTCATTGGAGTTAAAACTGCGGATTGTCTCCCCATCCTTATTGTTGACAGGACAAAAAGAGCAGTGGGAGCAATACATGCTGGATGGAGGGGAACTTTAAAAAAAATTGTTTTAGAAAGTTTAAAAAAATTCGCCCAGAAATTCCATTCTGACCTCTCAAAATTAATTGCCATCCTTGGACCTTCCATATCAAAATGTTGCTATGAAATAGACTCAGATATAGAGTCCTTGCTTAGAATTTACTTCCCCGACTCCCTTGAATATAGAGAGAGTAAAATATACTTCGATCTAAGACATGCCAACGAGAATATACTTTTAAAATCAGGTTTTAAAAAAGAGAATATTTTTGATATTCCTCTATGCACAAAATGTCATGAGGAGCTTTTTTATTCTTACAGAAGAGGGGAAAACAATAGGAATATTGCCTTTATTGGAATTTTGAAGGAAGTTCAAAATGAGAGAAAAACTTCCTGTGATTTATTCTGAAGATTATATTGCTGACCTTAAAGTCCATGTTTTCAAAACAGAGAAGTATAGATTGCTAAAAGAGAAGATATTGAGGGAAAAGCTCTTTAAAATGGTAGAATTTTTAGAGCCTGAGCCTCCCTCTGAGGAATATTTATTTCTCGCTCATGAGAAGAGATGGATTGAGAAGCTTAAAACTGGAACTCTTTCCCTTCAGGAATTGTTAAGACTTGAAATTCCATATTCTGATGAGCTTCTGAGAATGGCACTCCTTTCAGTTGGTGGAACAATTCTTGCTTGCAAGCTTGCTATTCAGAAGAAATTGTCCTTTCATATTGGTGGAGGTTTCCACCACGCTTATCCTGATCACGGTGAAGGATTCTGTGCAATAAATGACATAGCTGTAGGGATAAAGGTTATGCAAAAAGACAAATTGATAGAAAGTGCTATGGTGGTGGATTGTGACCTCCACCAGGGGAATGGAACAGCTGTGATTTTCAAAGATGATCCCACTGTTTTCACTTTCTCCATTCATCAAGAAGATAATTATCCAGTTCCTAAAGAAAAGAGTTCTCTTGATATTGGTCTTTATTCAGGAGCAGGAGACGAGGAATATATAGCCCTTTTAAAGGAAACCATCCCAAAACTTTATCAAGATTTCAAACCTGATCTAGTGTTGTATGTCGCAGGAGCAGATCCTTATGAAAAGGATCAGCTGGGAGGTCTTATGCTTACCAAAGAAGGACTGAGAGAAAGAGATAGAATAATCCTGGAGGAAGCATTCAATTTCTCCATCCCTTTAGCTGTGGTTCTTGCGGGAGGATATGCTCCTGATATAAATAATACAGTGGAAATTCATTTCAACACCTTCCTCCAGACGCTTGATATTTTTGAAAAGTGGCAGAGAAAAAAACTAAATTTTTAGGAGGATTTTATGGGGCTTTCAAGAAAAGATTTTTTAAGGTTTATTGGTTTAGGTTTCATTACATCAGGTATTCTAAAAGGAGAGGAACAAAAGAAAATTAAGGAAGCCAAAAAAGATGCAAGAAAACTCAAAATTAAGGATGTGGAAATTTTTTACTACAACATACCCATGGTTAAACCCTTCCGCATCTCCATTGGAACCATGGAGGGTGCATATGATGTGCTGATAAAGATTTACACAGATGAGGGAGTAATAGGAATTGGTGAGGCATGTCCATTTCCACCTATAACAGGTGAAACCCAAGAAACAAATATTTCTGCTGCAAAAGTTATAAGGGAAAATTTAATAGGGAAAGACCCTCTTGCCATGGAAGGGATTTTTAAAGACTTCAGAACATTTGTCCACACGAATCCATCAATAATAGCAGCTTTTGATATGGCCCTTTACGATATTTTAGGAAAACTCGCAGGGCTTCCTCTTTATCGACTTCTTGGAGGAAACAGGAACAGCTTCGAAACAGATCTGACCGTGGATCTCGATACGCCCGAGAAAATGGCAAAAATGGCCAAGGAGGTTATAGAGAAAGGCTACAGAATAATAAAAATAAAAGTGGGACAGGATCCTTCCCTTGACCTGGAAAGACTCCAGGCAATAAGAGAAATTGTGGGATACAAGTATCCTGTCAGAATTGACGCCAACCAGGGTTGGACTGTCCCACAGGCAATAGAAGCTCTAAAAAAGATGGAAAAATTCGAAATTCAGTTTTGTGAGCAACCTGTTGCGGCTTGGAATTTAGATGGAATGAGAGTGGTCAGGAATGAAACCCCCATTCCCATAATGGCCGATGAGTCTCTATTCTCTCCTCACGATGCTATAAAACTTATTGAAGAGGCAGCTTGCGATTTCTTCAACATTAAATTAATGAAATCTGGCGGTATAAGAAATGCTCTTAAGATTTCGAACATCGCAGAATCAGCAGGCATAAAATGCATGGTGGGATGCATGCTTGAGACAAAAGTGGCATTGACAGCTGCTTCCCATTTTGTTGCCTCAAGTGAAAACATCATTTTTGCAGATCTCGACTCTGACTCTTCTCATGCTGTTTATCCTGTGATAGATGGAATAAAAGTAGAAGGGGGTATCATAACCCTACCCGAGGGTCCTGGTCTTGGTCTCGATGTGGATCCAGCGTTTCTGAAGAGGTTAAGAAAAGTTTAAACTGAATTTATAAACCAGATATCTTAGCATCCTTAGGATACTCCACAGTAAACTCGATCTTTATTTCTTTCTTCGCCTGTGGTTCAAGAGATAGGTTCCAGCTGAGAATTCCTTTTTCATCCTTCTTGCTTGGCTGAGGATTAAGATTCACATCCTTTATCTCAATCTGGGTATTCTGGGAAACAGGTATCTGATCAAGAACCTCTATTACTACAGGATTCTTTCTTAAGTTTTGAAGACTTATTCTGTGAGCGAATTTGACCCTTTCCCTGTTACCAAAAATACCTGCGCTTCCTTTCTCCTTCTTTAAAATTTCGTATTTCACTTTAATCTGCTCATCTCTGCCGAAAAAGAGGGAAAACTCATCCTCTTTAGGTGTAAAAGGGACTTGAGTAGAGCCTACAAATTCCTGAGAAATAAAGATATCTGCATTACCTGCGATTATCGGGTAAGGCAGAGTATTCTTAAGTTTTCCCCTTAGAAAGGCAGATTCTGTTAACTTGGGGATAGATATATAATCGAATTTCGCTGGCAGAAGTTGGGAGTCTACGGGAAACTTATGGGGAGAACCATCTGAGGGAATAGAGATGCTCCTCGGCAACTCAAAGTTTATGTGAAGACCTATCTCCTCAATTTGGGCTTCTGGTATCTCCATTACCATTTCTTCCTTTACTTCCACAGGAGTTAATGCTATTCTTTTGTCATATTCAGCTTTCCTCACCGGTCTCGGAACCCGAAAATCAAGTATCCATGGAGAAAGTGTAGGAGGCGAGGGTTCAAGAGAAGGAGTGGATGTGGAAAGCAAAACTTTTACATTATCCCAGTTCTCCCCGCTCATTTGCTTAATTTCTGAGGAGATGGAAAAATCAATCTGATCTGATTCTGGAACCGCTCTTAAAGTATAGAGGGGTTTCCATCCCGAGTTTCCTGTGGTATAAGAAAGTCTTAATCTTAGTTCTCCTTCCTTTGAAACATCAAGCATAACTGATACTTTTTTACCTTCGAGATGTCTATTTGGCGTAATGGATTCGAGCTTCTTCTTGAGAGCAGAAAGTTCTTTATTAGATTCTTCGATCTTTTTCTCCAGTTCAAGTTTCAATTTTCTTATGTTCAAGAGCTTTGATTCGAAAAAACTCATCGCCTTTTCCCAGCTTATCGGATCAGGTTTTGCAAGTGCTATTTCTTGGGAAGCCTTCTCCGCAGTTTTTGTCTGTATTGATTTTATAAAACCTTCCTGGGAAATTAAAATGTCAATTTCATCTTTCATTTTTTTTATTTCATATTCCAGATCTTTTATCTTTGACTCAATTTTTCTAATTTCCGGAAGAAATGGTGATTCGAAAAATTGTTTTTCCACCTCAATGCCCAGAAGTTTGGCTGAGGTTGTTCCTGCGCCATAAACTCTAACAGATTGTGGAATAATGGATGCAGGAAGTTTTTCAAAAATGATATTATGTAATCCAGCTTTAACTTTCAAACTAACTTCCCTGCTCACCTCAGCTCTGTCGTAGTAAACCACAACCGAATTTATATTGCTCTTAACAGAAATCTCCTCTGTGAAAAGACCTGAAGGGAAAAGCAAGAATAAAAATATTGAAATAGAAATAAAATTTTTCATTTTACCCTCCACAAAAAATATACAGAAAAATTAAAAAACTTTCAATGTTAATGTTGGGAAGGCAATTCTCTATATATTTTTTCAAAAGAACACTCTCTTTGTTTACTTTATTGTCCTTCTATTCTCCAGGTAAAAGGAGAGTAAGTGGACTTCAGTTTTCTTGTATTTTTTATTTTCAAAGCGAGAAGATAAAGCTTTTTGCCTCTGTAATTTAATGATGGAGGAATTTCAAAGAAGAGACTGCCTTCCTTAACTATTCCTTTAAAAAATGGCAAATCAAATAGGAGGAGATCCATTTGGAAAAAATCCTCAGATTTAAAATGGAAAATAAGCTTATTCAATTTTTTTTCTGTTAGAAAAGGAATGTAATAATTGTTATCCCTCAACACAAAAAAATTTTTATCTATGAGATTTATATTTCTGCTCATGGAGAAAAAAGTTGCATTTAAAGAGCCAACAGGAAATTCTTGAGGTCTGAAATATCTAATCCGCGGGAAAAGAACAAGAGTGACGATATAAAATATCATGAATCCATAAAGAGCAAGATTTTTGACCTCCATTGTATTCTTTATTTTTTTGTAAAAGATTAAAATTAAGACTAAAATTATTATCCAAAAATAGTTGGGAATGTAGGCAAGGTTAGGGACTTTTATGAATGAGGGAAGATAAGAATGGAGAGGCAAATAAAGATGGCTAAAGAAAAGGAATAAAGAGCCAGCTCTCTCAGAAATTCCTTTTGTTGTCGGCTGGTAAAGAAATTGGGGGTATTTAAAAAGAAAGAATTCAAAAAGAAGCCCCATGTAAAGAGAAAGAGAAAAAAAGTTTTTCCAGATATTCTTTCTGTTTTCCTCTAAAAAATACGCCAGGGAGATGGGAAAAACCCATGATACTGCCATCAAGGGTCTTGCAAAGGGAGAATATCCTCCCCTTCCAAGATTCCAGGCATAAAGAAGAACATATGGGATAGCAATAGAAAAAAGTTTTATTAAAATGGAGCGATTCTTTTTTGTAATTTCAAATAGTCCCAGAAAGGAGAATAATAGAAATGGTGCATAAAAAATAAGTCCATCTCTCTGGTCAAGAAAGTAATTGAAAAAAGACTCAAAAAAATAAAGGGGCTCAAAGCCTCCAAAAAAAGCTGAAATACTTGATAGAGTGCTTACCTCTCTTCTAATGGAAAAAGGAGATAAAACACCGAAAGTTTCCCACACATAAAGAATTAGCAAGCCAAAAATCAGGAAAAAAGAAATAATAAAAGAAAAAGAAATTTTGAGGGAGCTCTTTTTTCTCAAAATAGAGTGGAAATAAAGAATTAATAGGAGAAGGATAATAACATAGTATTTTTGATTCAAAAAGAAAACAAACCCCAATAGAATCCCGTTTAGAAGCCCTCTTGAACCGCTGATTTTCTCTTCTATAATTTCATTTAGAAAAAATAAACTTATGAAGGCACATAAAATCTCGGGATAAAGGTGGAAGGAGTGAAAAATAAAGGGAGAGAGAAAAAGAGAGATAAAATAAACAGTTAAGCAAATTTTTCTTTCAAAACCCTCTCTTTTAAGGAATCTGAAAATTTGGAAGGAAAGAAGAATTCCTGATATCGAAAAAAATAGTCTTATTAAAAATACATTCCATGGCGGAGATAGCAACTTTAAAATAGGGATAAGAGGAACGATTATAAAAGAAATTCCCGGTAGATGAAAAGAGAACCACCCGCCGTTTCTTCCCTCATGGCAATGGGGCATAATAGTGGTAGGATTAACATATTTGTAATCCATGGAAAAATAATTATTCTTTAGCTCAAAATCTCTGTCATAAAAAATACTTGAGGAAATTACATAGTAGTGGGGTTCATCTCCTGAGAGATAAGGATTTTTTAAAGTGAAAATTAGGATTATTAGAGAAAGGAGAAGAAAAGAAAAAAGAAAGAGCAGATAAGGATTTAAATTTGCAACCAGTTCTATAAATCTGTGCATGATTTTTTCCTGTTTTTTGAAAAAAATGAATAACTCCACCATGAAAAAAAGGAAAATAAGGTTTATCAGCCTTCCTTTAAAATCCTCTCTGTTAATATAGAAAAAGAGCATGGGAATTATTAGAAGAAAAAGGGAAAAAGGGATGGAATATTCTAAAACTAAGTATTTGTAAGATTTGATTCTGAAAAGAAGATTTGTAAGAATATATACTATAATAATAAAAATCAGATACGAAGGAAAAAGGGGGTGAAATCTTTTCAAAAAATTTATTTTCTCAAGATTCAGAAGAGCTGAAATTAGCAAAGAAATGGATAAAGAAAAAAAGAGAGCGTAAAATTGAAGCTTTATTTTTTCTTCGAATTGCATTTAGAAACTTTTTCTTCTCCTAGAAAGATACTCCATCCCCACAAGAACCTCTCTTGGCTTTGAACCCTCTTCAGGGCCCACAATTCCCTCTTCTTCCATTCTGTCGATCAACCTTCTTGCCTTTGGGAATCCTATTTTCATTTTTGTCTGTAAAAAGGAGGCGGAAGCCTTCCTATGCGTTATTACAAGCTCAACTGCTTGCCACCATATATCGTCTTTTATTTCTTCGCCTTCCTCTTCAAATTCAGCAAAATCTTCTTTCCTTTCCTCTCTCAAAATAGATGAATCGAACCGAGGTTTACCCTGATCCCTCAAAAACTTCCCAATTCTTGCTGTTTCAGTTTCAGAGATATAAGCTCCGTGAATTCTTATTAACCTTGAGGAATTTGGTGGCATAAAGAGCATATCTCCATTTCCAAGGAGTTTTTCTGCGCCCATGCTATCAATTATAACTCTTGAATCAACTTTAGTGGGAACTCTCAAGGCAATTCTGCAAGGCAGATTATTCTTTATTGTTCCAGTTAGAATATCTATTGAGGGTCTCTGAGTTGAAATTATTAGATGTATTCCCACAGCTCTTGCCATTTGGGATAAAGCTGTGATGCAATTTTCCACTTCAAGAGCATGATTGCCCTTTCCCACCATCAAATCCGCAAGCTCATCCACTACTATAACAATATAAGGAAGAGGTTTCAGCTCCTCTAAGATTTGGTCATTATTTCCTTCCTGAACCATCTGGTTAACCTTCATGTTATATTGCTCAATATTCTTTACCTGCAACTCAGATAGTTTTCTGTTCCTCTCTCTCATCTCCCTTACTGCCCATTTTAGGGCATTGATAGCCATCTTCGGTTCAACGATTACAGGGGTGAGAAGATAGGGAATATCATTGTAAATGGCAAATTCCACTCTTTTTGGATCAATCAAAATCAATTTGAGCTCATCAGGAGAAGCTTTGTAGAAGAGACTGGTTATTATACAATTCAAACAAACACTCTTACCCGAACCTGTCGCTCCAGCAATTAAAAGATGGGGCATAATGGAAAGATCAGAAATGAATATCTCTCCTCTCACCATTTTTCCAAGAGCCACTGTTAATTTGGAAGGTGACTTTAGGAATTCCTCCGACTCAATAATATCCCTGAGATATATTTTTTCTCTTTTATCATTGGGAACCTCTATTCCTAGAGATGCTTTACCAGGGATTCTTTCTATCATTATTGACTCAGCTTTCAGAGCCAAAGAGAGATCCTCAGAGAGGGAGGTGATCTGAGAAATTTTTATTCCTGGATCAGGTTTAAACTCAAAAGTTGTTATTACAGGACCTGGATGGAATTCCACCACAGAGCCTTCCACATTAAATTCTCTCAATTTCTCCTCTATTTTTTTCATCTTTTCATTCAATTCCCTCTTATTTATTTCTTCCGAGGCAGGAGCTTTATCGAGTAAAGAAATAGGTGGTTGGGTAAAAGTCCTTTCCTTGTATTCAGGAAAAAGGGAAAGAGCCTCTGGAGGAGTTGGTGGAACTTTCCCCTTTCTCTGCCTTATCCTTTCCTTTTCTATCTCCTTTTCCTCCTCACTTTTTATTGTTTTTTTGACAAACACACGAGAGAATATTAGAGGAAAAAGCCTGATTAAAAAAGCAAAACTTCCTATAATTTTTTTAATTGTTAAACCAGTGAATATAGAAAAGAATGTTAAAGAGAGAACCAATAAAATCAAAATAGCCCCTACATTTCCAGCAATTTTCCTTAATGATTCTGAAAAAAGCTCGCCTGTTATCCCTCCTGTGGGAATTGAAGTCCCTTTCCAGTAAATTTGAGATTTTAAAAAACGGCAAAAAGAGGAGAAGCACATAAGAAATGAGAGAAAACCGCCCGCTTTAATCCAGTAAGATTCAATCTTACCGAAGAGAAGGTCTTTTCCTATAAGGAATAAGACTATGGGGAAAAATATTGCGGATACCCCGAAAAATTGAAGAAGAAAATCTGAAAAATATGCTCCCAGAAGCCCCACCATGTTTTTTACTTTTGTTGATGGAGAATGAGTAAATAAGGAGGGATCAAGGGGATGGTAAGAGAGCAGGCTCAGGAAAATTAAGAGGGAAAACCCAAAAAATAGAATAGCAGAAATTCCTTCCCAGAGATTGGAGGATTCTGGACGAATTTTAATTTTCTGCATAACCCTTTAAAATATAAGACTTTCCGCCATTTTTGTCAATTGCAAGGCTATTTTCTATAATAAGCCAAAAAATAGCAAAATTTCTCAATTTTTATGTGAAGAAGGGCTCAATTTTTTAATAAATTAAAGGGGGACACTTATTTTAAAGAGTATGTCTTTTATTATATCCTCCACTTCTTCCCTTCTGCCATCACTAATTTTGCCTTTTGGAATGATGCGATGAACAAGAATAGGGATGGCGAGGGTCTTTATATCATCAGGGATTACATAATCCCTTCCATTTACGAAAGCGTATGCCTGACAGGCTCGCGAAAAAAGAATGGAAGCTCGGGGAGATCCCCCTATCTTAATTAAATCCGAATTTCTTGTCCTTTTTATTATCTCCACCATATAATCCATCAGCTCATTTGCTATCCTTACATTCTTTACGAATTTCTGAATTTCCAACACATCCTCAGGTTTTAAAACAGACGAAATTTGCTCCAGAGGTCTTAAAAATCTGTGGGACAAAATTATCTCCTTCTCTTTTTCAGAGGGAGGGTAACCCATTTTCAACCTCATCATAAACCTGTCAAGCTGGGACTCAGGCAGGGGATATGTTCCATGAATCTCAAGAGGATTTTGAGTAGCAATGACCATAAAAGGCTTTGGGAGAGGATAGGTGTGATTATCTACAGTCACCTGGTTTTCGTTCATGGACTCGAGCAATGCACTCTGAGTTTTTGGAGTAGTTCTATTTATCTCATCCGCAAGAACTATATTAGCAAACACTGGACCTGGTTTAAACTCAAATGTCTCTTTCTTCTGACTGTATATGTTAATCCCAATTATATCTGATGGGAGAAGATCCGATGTAAATTGAATTCTCTTAAAAACGCCACCTATTGACTTCGCTATACCCAGAGCAAGAGTGGTTTTGCCTGTTCCTGGCACATCTTCAATTAAAAGATGCCCTCCTGCAAAAAGACTGGAAAGCGCTAATTTTATTACTTCCCTCTTCCCAATTATTACCTTCTCAAGGTTTTCTATAACTTTTGAAACCTTGGAAGAGAAATTCTCTATTGTCTTCTCCATCATATAATTATACCATATAAGGTTTCGATTGGAATCAATTTCCTAAAGATCCGAGCCACAAAAACCATGAATTTTCTCATCCTTTCGTTCCAGACAATTTTTTCTACATCCAAATGCTCTTTTGGAAGGATTTTATCATTCTATTTCCCATGTGGGTTCTCTTAATACAGTAATATCGCTAAAATTGACAACAGCTAAATTTTATTGTATTTTATTCCTTTATGGAGAAGAGATGTTTATAAATGTATTAGAAATCCCTGTGGAGGGTTTGAAGATTGAGGAAAGTTTTACTTTTGATACTTTCTCATTAGTTGAGGAGGATGCAATTTTTCTTGAGCCTGTAAAAATTAAAGTTGAGGTTCACAAAGTAGATGAAAAAGTTTTTATAAATGGAAGAATCAAAACAATTCTTTCTCTTACCTGCAGTAGATGTCTTTCTTCTTTCCCCTTCAAAATAGATTCTTACTTTGATCTTGTTTTCTATCCTATAGAAGATTTTATTAAAGAAGAGGAACAAGAGAAAGAGCTTACTGAGGAGGATTTTGAGTCGATGTTTTACAGAGAGAACAGAATCGACATAGATTCTTTGATTCTAGAGCAGATCAACCTTTCCATTCCCATGAAGCCTCTCTGTTCTGAGCTTTGCAAGGGTCTCTGCCCTGTGTGTGGGAAGAATCTTAATGAGGGCGAGTGCAATTGCAAAATAAAGAGTGAAGACCCTCGTTGGAAAAAAATAAAATTAATTAATAATTGAGGATACGAAAATGGCTAATCCTAAGAGAAGACATTCACCCTCAAGAAGAGGGAAAAGAAGAGCTCACGATCATTTGAAAGTTCCTTCCTTTTCTGTTTGCCCTAATTGTGGTAATCCAAAGTTACCTCATAGAGCTTGTCCCTATTGCGGGTTTTATAAAGGAAGGCAGGTAATTGAGGGCGAAGAAGAGTAATTATGAGCAACAAAATTGCCATTGATGTGATGGGAAGCGATAAAGGTCCTGGGGTTGTTGTGGATGGCGCTGTTCAGGCTTCAAAAGAATTTGATGTTTCTCTTATTCTTGTTGGGAAAAAAGATATTATAGAAAAGGAATTGGGTAAATATGGTATATTTTCATCCAAAATAGAAATTGTGAATGCTCCTGATTATGTGAGCATGAAGGATGGGATATTAAAGATAATTAAAAGAACAGGAACATCTATAAGAAGGGCAATAGAACTTGTGAAAGAGGGAGTGGCAGGTGGTGTGGTTTCTGCGGGAAATACAGCAGCTGTTACGGCCCTTTCAAAGAGCATTCTCGGTTCAATAGAGGGTGTGGACAGACCTGCACTAGCAGTGGTTATCCCAACCCAACAGGGCTCAACTTTACTTCTTGATGTGGGAGCCAATGCAGATTGCAAGCCAAAAAATTTACTTCAATTTGCAATTATGGGCTCCATATTCGTTCAAAAATTGCTGGGAGTGGAAAACCCAAAGGTCGCTCTTATGAGTATTGGTGAGGAAGAAGGGAAAGGAAACGAGTTAATCAAGGATAGTTTGCCCCTTTTTAAAAATTCCAGTTTGAATTTTATAGGAAATGTGGAGGGTAAGGATATCTACAAAGGTGTGGCAGATGTAATTGTTTGCGATGGATTTACTGGAAATGTAGCTCTTAAAGTCTCAGAAGGCACAGCTGAAATTCTTTTATCCCTTCTCAAAAAAGAGATAGGAAGGAATCTTTGGGCAAAAATTGGATATCTTTTTATGAAGAGAGCCCTTAAAAAATTCAGAAAAAATGTGGACTATTCCTCTTATGGAGGTGCTTTACTCTTAGGTATAAATGGGATTGCGGTTGTGGGTCATGGAAGGTCTGATTCTAACGCAATAAAAAACGCCATAAGGGTAGCAAGAGATTTTATCAAAAGGAGAATATCTGAGAATATTAAAACAGAACTTATAAAATTTCAGATAGGATGAGGAAAGAGAATGAATAGATTCAATGACCTTGTTAGTATAGTAACAGGTGCTGCCCAGGGAATAGGGAAGGAAATTGCAAAAAAGCTCGGAGAGGAGGGCTCTCAAACAATTCTCATAGATCTACATGAAGAAAAATTAAAGCAGACATACGAGGAATTCAAGCAAGTCGGTTTCAAAGTTGATTATTTTATAGCTGATATTTCAAAAAGAGAGAATGTGGAGAATGTAGTGGCTGAGATTGAAAAGAAATATGTTTCAATTCACCATCTTGTCAATAATGCTGGGATAACAAGGGATAATCTCCTTATGAGGATGAGCGAGGAGGAGTGGGATCTTGTTCTGAATGTAAATCTTAAGGGATCCTTTCTTATGACAAAGGCAGTGATAAGAAATATGATAAAAAACAGAAGAGGAAGAATTGTCAATATATCTTCAGTGGTAGGTCTGATGGGAAATGCTGGCCAGACCAACTATTCCGCTTCAAAAGCTGGTTTAATCGGTTTTACTCGTTCTCTTGCAAGGGAAGTCGCCTCTCGCGGTATTACTGTGAATGCGATAGCTCCTGGTTATATTGAGACTGAGATGACTCTTAAACTTCCTCAGGAAGTAAAAGAGTCTTTTCTCAATATAATTCCCATGAAAAGATTTGGAAAACCAGAAGAAATTGCAGAAGTGGTTCTCTTTCTCCTCTCTGATTCTGCATCTTATATAACAGGAGAGGTGATCTCAGTTAATGGCGGAATGTTCATGGGCTAACATGGTTAGAGAATTTCAATTTTCCAATTGACTCACTAAATTCGAAAGTATAAGCAAATTAGGGTATTTGATATACAAACCCGAAAAAAATTTTAGGAGGTTCAAATGGATAAGGAACAAATCTTTGCAAAGGTTAAGGAAGTAATCGTGGAAAAACTAAAAGTCAAACCAGAGCAGGTCACCCTTGATGCTCACTTTATTCAGGATCTTGGCGCAGATTCTCTTGACACAGTTGAACTTATAATGAGCCTGGAGGATCATTTCAAAATGACAATTCCTGACGAAGAGGCTGAAAAACTTGATACAGTTGGAAAAGCTGTAGACTACATTCATAATAAATTGCAAGGATAGGATGGTTTCATCTAAAAAGAGAAGGGTTGTTATAACAGGGGTAGGAATAGTTTCTCCGCTTGGAATAGGCAAAGAGGAGAACTGGAATAATTGTCTTCAAGGCAGAAGTGGAATAGGCAAAATTACAAAGTTTGATGTCTCTTCCTTCAGAACTACAATTGCTGGGGAAGTTAAAAATTTCGATCCTTCCAGGTTTCTTGACTCAAAGGAAGTGGAGAAGTTTGATCCCTTCATCCACTTCGCTGTAGCAGCTGCTTCTCTTGCCATAGAGGACGCAAAAATATCCATACATCCATCAAATGCAGAGAGGGTGGGAGTCTACATTGGCTCAGGAATTGGTGGTCTTTCCACAATAGAGAAAACCCACAATACTCTACTCAGCCAAGGGCCAAGAAAGATCTCTCCTTTTTTTGTTCCTGGGTTAATAATCAACATGGCGTCCGGTCTTGTCTCTATTATTTTTGGAGCTAAAGGCCCTAATTCAGCCACAGCCACTGCGTGTGCTACATCAGCCCACACAATAGGAGATTCTTTCAAAATAATCCAGAGAGAAGACGCTGATGTAATGATCGCAGGAGGTTCAGAAGCTGCAATTACCCCCATAGGTCTGGGAGGATTCTGTGCTTTAAGAGCACTTTCTACAAGAAATGATGAACCTGAGAAAGCCTCCAGGCCTTTTGATCTGAAAAGGGATGGATTCGTTATGGGTGAGGGAGCTGGAGTTGTAATTCTTGAGGATTTAGAACATGCTCTTTCAAGAAATGCAAATATCTATGCAGAGATAGTGGGATATGGAATGAGTGGAGATGCTTTCCATATAACCGCTCCTTGTTCTGATGGTGAAGGTGCAATAAGATCCATGAGATTAGCCATTGAAGATGCAGAAATAAACCTGAATGAAATAGACTACATAAATGCTCATGGAACATCCACTCCTCTCAATGACAAAGTGGAAACCATGGCCATCAAAAACCTCTTCGGTGCCCATGCTTACAAAATTGCCATTTCTTCCACTAAATCTATGACAGGACATCTTCTCGGTGCTGCTGGTGGCATTGAGACTATTTTTACAGCGCTTTCTATAAAGGAAGGAGTCGTCCCGCCAACAATTAATCTGGAATTTCCAGACCCAGAGTGTGACCTGGACTATGTTCCTAATAAAGCAAAGAAGATGGAGATAAGATATGCAATGAACAACTCTTTTGGATTTGGAGGGACAAACGCATCACTAATTTTAAAAAGATTTGAAAAGTAAGAAAAGATCTAATAAATTTCAATAGTTTATCTTAGGAGGATGAAAAATGGAAATAATTGTTTTTGTGAAGCAGGTTCCTGATACAGAATCAAGAATTGTTATAAAGGATGGACTCAGAATCGATGAGGAAGGAATAAATTTTATTCTGAATCCTTACGATGAATTTGCAGTGGAGGAGGGATTAAGACTTAAAGAGAGATTTGGAGGAAAAGTAATTGCTGTAACAGTAGGTTCTGAGAGAGCAATATCCACTCTTAGAAAAGTCCTTGCCATGGGCGCTGATGATGCTATTCTTATAAAAGATGAAATTAATGAGACTTATGATCCCTTGAGGACGGCAAAAATCATTGCGGAATTTATTAAGAAAGAAAAAATTCAATTCGATATTCTGTTTTTTGGAAAACAAGCTATAGGAGATGATAATATGGGTGTTCCCCCCACGGTAGCTGAGTTTCTTGGACTGCCTCAGGTTACAGTGATAACAAAGCTTGAGATAGAAGGAAATAGAGGAAGAGCAAGCAGAGAGATAGAGGGAGCAAATGAAATTGTAGAATTTACTATTCCAGTGGTCCTTTCTGCTCAGAAGGGATTGAATGAACCAAGATATGAAACACTCAAGGGAATTATGGCAGCGAAGAAGAAGGAGATAAGGACAATTTCTCTCGAAGATTTAGGGTTAAAAGATCTCGAAACTTCCATATCTATCAGCAAAATGGAACCGCCACCCGCAAGACCTGCGGGAAAAATTCTACAGGGAACACCTGAAGAAATGGCAAAGGAACTCATGAACCTTCTAAGAAATGAAGCAAAGGTAATATAGGAGGAAAACACATGATACTTGTTTATATTGAACATAGAGATGGAAAAATCAGAAAGAGTAGTTATGAGGTTCTCTCAGTTGCCAATAAATTGGGTCTTGGTGAAGTTCATGCTGTAATAATAGGAAATAATCTAAAAGAAATGGTAGAGTCTATAAAAACCTGGGCAGATGTAATCTATTGTTTCGAAAATCCCTCCCTTGAAAATTATTCCACTATGGCTTATAAAAAAGTTCTTTGGGAACTTTCTAAAAAACTGAATCCTGAAGCGATTCTGTTTTCTGCTTCATCTTTGGGAAAGGATCTGGCCCCTAGGGTTACAGCAGCTCTTAATTCCTCTTTTGCTTCAGATTGTATCTCAGTCAATGTGATGGATGGAAAAATAATGGCAACAAGACCAATATATGCAGGTAAAGCTTTGCTTACAATTGAACTCAAAAAGAAACCAGCTGTTTTGACCCTCAGACCCAACATTTTTCCTGTAGAATCAGGGATCTCGAAAAGTGGTAAAGCTGAATTTGAAAATATAGAAATAACTGAGGAAGATATTTCCTGTAAAGTAGTAAGAATTGAAAAGGGAGAAGAGGTGGCAATAGATGTTTCAGAAGCAGAAATAGTGGTCTCAGGAGGAAGAGGAATGAAAGGACCCGAGAATTTTGCTCTTCTCAGAGAGCTTTGCTCCATACTTCCCAATTGTGCAGTGGGAGCATCCCGCGCAGCAGTGGATGCGGGATGGATTGACCATCAGCATCAAGTGGGTCAGACAGGGAAAGTGGTATCTCCTAATCTTTACATGGCATTTGGAATATCAGGGTCTATTCAGCATCTTGCAGGAATGTCAGGCTCAAAGATAATTGTAGCTGTAAACAAGGATCCGGATGCTCCTATTTTTAAAGTTGCCAATTATGGGCTTGTTGCGGATCTTTTTGAGGTAATTCCAGTTTTAAAGGAAGAGTTGAAGAAAATTTTATGATAAATTGATTCACCCTTTTCTAACCGAAAGCTTCTGAAAAAATATTGAATAGTTAATTTTTGAGGCTTTAAATAATTATGTCTCCTCCTCAAAGAACTTCTTTGCATCAATTCTGGGGAAAAGAGCCACAGGTTTTTCTGCTTTTCTTGATGCTTCTTTCCAAGCGAGGAGATTTAGGTTTGTCCCTTCAATATTTTTTTCTCCTATAAGTTCCCAGATCCTCTTTGAAGTTTCAGGCATTACAGGGTAAATGAAAGGAGTTATCAAACGAATCCCTTCCATGCACTGATGCAAGATTCTTTTAATTTTGCTTTCCTTTCCCTTCTCCTTGGAAAGACTCCAGGGTCTGTTTTCGTCAAGATATTTATTTATTGTGTTTATATATTTCCATATTAGTTCGAGGGCGGAACTTATTGAAAATCCCTCATAAAATGATATCAATTTCGGCTTTAGTTCATCAAAAGAATTTTTTAAAACTTTGTCTTCCTTTCTTTCTTCATCAAAGTTTTCAACATGCCCTTCACAATACCTCCATACCATGGAGAGAACCCTGCTTATCAAATTTCCGAGATCATTGGAAAGATCTGAATTTATACGGTTTATAAAGCCCTCATGGGAGAAGTTACCATCAAGACCTATTGGGATTTCTCTTAAAAGAAAATATCTCAGCCCATCTGTGCCTGCCAGGTCAACAAGAAGATAAGGGTCCAAAACATTTCCTTTTGATTTTGACATCTTTGTTTCATCCTTGAGCCACCATCCATGTGCAAGAATGTGTTTCGGTAGTGGGAGTCCGGCAGATAGTAAGAAAGCTGGCCAATAAATGGCATGAAACCTCAGAATATCCTTCCCTATTAAGTGAACATCCGCAGGCCAGAAATCATTGAACTTCTTATCATCCCAGCCATATCCTGCTCCTGTGATGTAGTTATTGAGAGCATCAAACCAAACATATATTGTCTGGGTCTCATCTTCTGGAACAGGTATTCCCCATCTTACAGTGGATCTCGTTATGCTGAGATCCTTAAGTCCACTCTTTACAAAGGAGACCACCTCGTTCATTCTTGAAGAAGGAATGACAAAATCAGGATTCTCCTCATAGAATTGGAGAAGCTTATCCCTGTAAGAAGAGAGTCTGAAAAAATAACACTCTTCAGAGACCACTTCAGCTGGTCTTCCGCAATCAGGACAAATTTTTAAACCATCCTTATTAAACGGAACATTTTCTGGGAGAAAATTCTCATCCGATACACAATACCATCCAGAGTAAACCCCTTTATAAATATCGCCCTTTGCCATAATTTTCTTGAACATCTCTTTTACTCCCCTCTCATGGATTTCATCGGTGGTTCTTATGAAGTGGTCATAATTTATGTTAAGAGCTTTCCAGAGCTCTTTAAAACGCACCACCACCTTATCAGCGAGCTCTTTTGGCTTGAGATTTTGATCTTTAGCTGCTTTTTCCACCTTTTGTCCATGTTCATCCGTCCCTGTGAGAAAGAAAACCTCATAACCGCTCAGCTTTTTAAACCTGGCGAGGCAGTCTGCGATAACAGTGGTGTAAGCGTGTCCAATGTGAGGGACATCATTTACATAATAGATGGGTGTGGTTACATAAAATTTCTTCATTCTTTTATTTTAAGGAAAATTCTTCTTTCCAGCAACCCAAGTTTATATTCAATTCTATTCTTCTACAAATTGTTTTACAAAATACCTGGGATTCAAATTTTCCCCTGTCATTTTCTTTATCAGTTCATTCCAGGGAAGGGAAGCCCCTAAAGAATAAAAATTCTTTTTCATCCAATCTCCCACTTCTTTTCTCCCTACATATGATGCTTTTTTAGGATCCTCTTTCAATATTTTCTCCGATATGTAGAAATGAAGCTGAGAAGCCAAAAGCTCGCCCAGCATATAGTTGTGATAATAGACAGGAGAGGTGCATATATGGATTTTTGTTGCCCAATCATTCTTGTCTTCTCTTCCCTCGGGTTTATTTACAAACTGATATTTGCTCACCATCTCCCACCATAACGCATTTAAATCTCTTCTATGATCTCTGTAAAGCTCTCTTTCAAAATTCCTCATAACCTGAGCCCATCTTGAAAAAACAAGCTGGGAAAGCCTTAAATTCTTTAAAAGAAGAGGTTCCAGTTTTTCTTTCTCCTTCTCATCGATTATTTCCATTTTCCACATCCAGTTTGCGTTGAGGGCAAGCCTTCCAAAGAACATGGCAGATGCCTCTGTTGTAAAAATATGGGCTTCTGATCTTAAAAGATAGGGAATCTCAGGATTTATATTTTTGCTATATACTCCATGACCCAATTCGTGGAGAAGCGTTCCCATCCAGTCAAAATTATTCTTAAGATTTAACATGGTTCTAACATCACCTTTTCTGTCAATATCTATGCAATAGGCATGAGGATATTTTTTATCTCTTTCATAAAGATCTGAGCTTTCAAGTATATCCTCCACAGGTAATCCTATGCCTCTGTAAAACTCCCTTCCCAATTTTAAAACATCATTTTTTTCATAATACTGATCAAGGTCAATTTCGAAGATAGAGGGAGGCTCCTGAAAAAAGGGGTCATGGTAATGCCATGGTCTCATCTCTTGAATTTTGATTCCGTATCTTTTTGAAAGAATGAGGTCGATCTTTTCTTTTAATTTTCTGAAAGGCTCATCAGTGAGTGTTTTTAGATCTGAAAATATCTCCTCCAGCTCTCTGTCATCCTGCTCTCTCAGAGTTAACATCATTGTATAATAATTTTCAAAACCTAAATTTTTTGCAGCTTTGTTTCTCAATTTAATAAGATTCTTCAAATCCTCAGCCACAGCGTCTCCTACCTGTTTTGAAGCCTCCCAAGCCTTTTTTCTTTTTTCATTGTCCACCTCTTTTTTCAAAATTTCTTTAATTTCATTCATGCTAACTTCTTTCCCATCGATTTTTCCTCTGTGGGTATTGAAAATCTGCTCCACTTTTGTGGAGAGCTCCACGATTTGTTTTAATAAGTCTTTATCGATTTGATTCTCCAGGTATGAAAGGTAAAGAAGATCGAGCTGACGCTTTAGAAGAGGTTTCTTGATATTTTTGGACTTCTTCAAAGAAAGTATTTTTTCAAATGCCTCTTTATCACTGTAAGTTTCTCTAATTTTAATTTGAAGCTCACTGTATCTTTTGTAATCTTCGTTTCTTCCGTAGGCTGTAGCTTTCCAGTAGCTAAGGGCTGCTTCTTTAAATAAGGGCTCCACAATTTTAAGGTGTTCATCGAGAAATTTTGAAAACTCCTTCTCCTCCTTATTAAATGAGAATGCCATTGTAATTAAACCTCCTAGTAAAAAAATCAAAATAATCCTTTTCATCTATGCCTCCTTGTATTTTTCGATACAGGCATTGCAAAATTTGAACAAAACTTTGATTTCTCGCTTTTTAACCGGAAAGCGATAAAATTCCTCATGCCCGGAGCCGGGATCGAACCGGCACAGTGCTTACGCACCGAGGGATTTTAAGTCCCTTGCGTCTACCAATTCCGCCATCCGGGCATAGCTATAATTAATAATATCAATATTGTTTCTAACGGTCAAGGAATCCAAATTGCTTCCCCTCAATTCAACTCTTTGCCTAAAAAGAATTTTTACAGCCATTGAGCGCAATTATGTCGAAATATAAAATCCAAATTGGAAAATTTGATTGAGAGCTAAACTATTTGTTTTTATGATATTTTATACTATCTATGGCGAGTCCTTGACCTTTCTTTAACAAAAGAGGCATAATAGAATATGAGAAATTTTCCATCTTTTATTTTGCTCCTATTCCTTCTTTATTTTAATTCGCTATCGGATTCGAAAAATTTTCTCTTGCCAGAGAAATATAGAAGATGGCTGGAGGAGGTAGTTTATATAATCACTCCCAAGGAAAAGGAGGTCTTCCTCCAGTTAAAAAATGACAGGGAAAGGGAAATATTCATTAATGCTTTCTGGAAAGCTAGAGATCCTTACCCTAATACTCCTGAGAATGAGTTTAAAGATGAGCATTACAGAAGAATTGCCTACGCAAATCATTATTTTGGAAGATTATCCCCGACCCCGGGCTGGAAGACAGATAGGGGCAGGATCTACATTATTCTTGGTGAACCTAATCAAAAAGAAGTTTACGAAAGCCTCCCTGATGTATATCCTGTTGAAATCTGGTTTTATCAAGGTTTAGGCAAATATGGTCTTCCTAACGCCTTTTATGTTGTATTTTTTAGAAGGGATGACTCAAGCGACTATGAAATTTATAGTCCTGTTAAGGATGGTCCAAAAAGCCTTCTGAGATTCTTTGAAATGTATAAAGGTGCTGATCCACTCGATTTTGAATACGCTTACAGACTCTTATATCAAGCAAAACCTGAAATAGCAAGTAAAGCAATTTCTCTCATCCCTGGTGAACAAAGCATCACAGCTCCTTCCCTTGCTTCTGAAGTCCTACTCTCCAACATATCTCGGGCACCCATCAAAAGAGTAAAAGATGAATACGCAGAAAAACTCCTGAAATACAAAGAAATAATAGAGGTGGATTACACTGCAAATTACATTGAAAATTCTTTTATGTGTAAGGTTATACCTGAAAACAGAGAATCTGCTTATATTCATTATTTAATTGAGCCAAAAAGATTTTCAGTAGAATTGGTTAACGGAAATTACAGAACTTTCCTCGAACTCGACGGAAGATTAACGGATCTGAAAGGGAAAACTATTTATCAATTCAATAGAAAACTCTCTGTTTCCCTCACTGAAAAGGAAGTAAACGAGTTGAAGCTTAAACCCCTCAGCATTCAAGGACTCGTTCCCGTCGCTACAGGCAATTACAGACTTTCTATAATCTTAAAGAATGTGGTCTCAAAAGAGTTTACAGTTATGGAGAGCGATATTAATTATCCTTCTTTTCCTGAGACTCTCGCCATGACTCCTCTTTTGCTCGGCTATCATTACAAAGAAGATATTGAAGAAAAGAAAAGAGCTTTCAGAGTAGGGAATGGCAGGCTCTTTCTGTCCGCTATTCCTAATTTCAGTGTTTCTGAAAATCTACACATTCTGTTCTCCATTCTTGGCTCAGAAGAGGAGCTAAGAAAAATAAGTGACGTGAAGCTCCTTCTCTCAGATGAGGCTGGAAATACTGTAAAGGAGAAAAGCTTACCCTTGAAGATCTCTTCAAAGAACCCCTCCGTGCACGAAACTTTTGAGCTTAAAGATTTAAAATCGGGAAATTATAAAATAGAAGTAAAAATAGAAGACAAAGAAGGCAGAATCTTGCTATCCGAAAAGAAAGAATTTGGTGTATCCGCTGTCCCTTTCATTCCAAGACCCCTTGTCTATTCTGAACCTTCCGCTTCTCCTGGGGATCCAATTTTCTATTTTACAGTGGGGAGTCAGTACTTTAATAAGAGAGAAAATGATAAAGCCATCGAATTATTTAAAAAAGCATATTTAATGGAGCCTCTAAATCAAAAATTCGCCATCGGATATGCACGTTCTCTTTTACTCGAAAAAAAATATTCTGATATGAAAGAAGTTCTGCTTCCTTTTATTTCTTCAGAAAACAAAGAGTCTGGTATCTTTGAACTCCTCGGAATTGCTCATCAGGCACTTGGTGAATTTGAGGAAGCGATTGATATTTACAAAAAGTATATCTCTCATTTTGGGTTAAAATTGTCTGTTTTGAACTCCGTAGGAGAATGCTATTTAAGGATAGGAGATAAAGAAAATGCTCTTTCTGCTTTTGAAAAATCCCTTGAGATAAACCCTGCTCAGGAAGCAATTAGAAAGATTGTTTCTGCTTTAAAGGAAAAATGAGAAATATAATTATTGTGATATCCCTGATAATTTCTATTTCATGTGCATCATCGGTGATGAAAAATTTGACCGTGGAAGAAAAAGATTTCCTTTCAAAAGTAAGATATATAATCTCAAAGGAAGAGAAGAAAAACTTCCTTTCTCTTCCTCCTTCGGAAAGGAGTGCCTTCATTGAAGAATTCTGGAAGAGGAGGGATATTGTTCCAGAAACCGAAGCCAATGAGTTCAAGGAAGAATATTTCAAAAGGATCTCAGAGGCAAATAAACTTTTTGGTAAGAATGGATGGCTTCAGGATAGAGGTATGGTTTATGTGCTTCTTGGACAACCCACTGAAAGATACACTTATCCCATGGGAAGATACCATGGAGATCTGCCAACAGAGATATGGTTTTATGGATTTTTCCCTATAGTTTTTGTTGACCTTAACTGGTCAGGGAACTATCAGCTAACCCCCCTTTCAGCCCGTCAAATCGCCGAGATTAACAAGGCTCAGGTAACAACCGCTCCTCAAGTCAAAACTCTCTTCATTCGCATTGATTTTGATTTTGATGTTCAAAAAAATCTCGTTCAGATAACAATACCTTACAAATCTATAGCTCTTAAGAAAAAGGACTCTATCTTCTATACCACCTTATCACTGAATTTTAGGGTGAAGGATAGAAAGGGCAAGGAGGTTTTAAATAGAGGTCATAATTTTGACCTGAGTTTCTCCATTGATGACATTAAAAATCTCAAAAGCCCTTTCCATACCATTAGTCTTGATATAAACCTTGAAAAAGGTATTTATGAAATGGAATTATTTCTGAAAAATCTTTCTAACAATAGTTCCAAGAAAAAAATTAAAAAAATTTCTCTACTATGAACAGAAGAGGAGGACTGCATGAATATTTTTAAGAGACTCCTTATTTTAGCTACAGTTTTTGTTTTATTAGCTTCTTTTCTTTTCTCCCAGGCCGGGAGAGGAACTGCAAGGATTGGCGGAACTGTGAAAGATGAAGATGGAAATCCTGTAGTGGGTGCAAAGATTCTACTCGAACATCAGGAAGAAAAAGGAGTTAAAAGAGAAGCAAAAACAAACAAGAAGGGCAAATGGTCTATTATGGGTCTCGGAACTGGGGTATGGAAGTTAAGTATTTTTGCAGAGGGGTTCGAAACCATTGAAAAGGTAGTATTTATTAGCCAGCTTGAAAGGAACCCGTCCATAGAGGTAACCATTAAAAAAATGAAACCTGCCACTCCTGAATACGAGGAGGGGGTAGAATTCTTAGAGGAAGGGAATAGACTCTTTGCTGAGAAAAAATATGACGAGGCGATCAACTCTTATATGAAGTTCCTTGAAAAGAACCCTGATGCTTTTCAGGTTCATTACAATATAGGAAATTGTTATAAAGAAAAGGGTGAACATGATAAAGCAATTGAAGAATTCCAAATTGTTATATCAAAAATCAGGGAAAGTAAACCTGACTTAAAAGGTGATGAGCTTGCTGCCAAAGCCTTTGCTGGAATAGGAGAAGCACATGTAAAGAAAGGAGATTATAAGTCTGCTCAGGAAAACTTCCAGCGTTCCGTTGAAATCCATCCTTCTGATGAAGTGCTTGCCTACAATGTGGGTGAAATCTATTTCGCTAATGAAAGAGTTGAAGAGGCAATCCAATTTTTTAATTTAGCCACCCAGATAAAACCTGACTGGAGCGAGCCATACCTTAAGTTAGGTTATGCTTATCTAAACAAGGGAGACATGGAGAAAGCTAAGGAGAATCTGAAGAAGTTCATAGAGATAAATCCTAATGCACCAAATGCAGAAGAGGTGAAGAAACTTCTACAATCTCTGGAAAAGAAATAGTTTTTATTTTTTATAACCCTCAATTTTGAAATCTATTGAAAGAGGTTTTTGCGCAAAAAAAGATGGAAGGAAATTAATAAAGAGAAAATTTTCTTAAAAAGTCAATTCTTAAAGGTTCAAAGTCGAGATATTTTCTAACAGTCAAATCTAAGAAATTTCCCATATATTTTCATCGCGAGCATAAATCAATTTTCCTTGAAGAACACAAAATTGAAAGGGAAGAGGTGCAAAATTTAGAATTTTTACATCTACTGGAATCTTAATTGCCTTTTCCATTTCATAACTAAGTGTCACCTCATATTCGAAGCTCTTTCCTCTCTTTATTTTATCTGTTAAATACACCGCAACATCTATGTCTTTAAAAGGTAAATCATCAAAAAAACTCCCAAAGATATATGCGAAAATAATTTCTTCTCTTTAGAATGGATCGGATGGTTCTCTCCACAGTTTTTCCTTCTTCTACTTAAAAAAATTTCTTATTTTCGAACATTTTTTTAATGAATTTTTTAATTCTCATCACAAACTGGTTAAAATCTTTGTGTTCTCTTTTACATTTTTATACACTTCTTTATCATCAACTTCCCAATAAATATGAATTAAGAGATTCCTAAATTTCGCAAGTTTTATAAACCTTTTAGCAAGACTCTTTGGAATAATATTACTTTCTGAAAGGAGCTCAAAGCATTCAGATAAGTAGAGGGAAATTTCTATATTATCTTTGAACATAATTGATTACAAATTGAAGATGCCGCTTCAAATGCTTTAATAACAAGATACTTTGTTGCATCAATAGTTTTCCTCTCTTTGATAAATTCAGTTTCAGGCACATGAATATACTTTTTCAAAAAATTCACAGAATCCTCTATTTCTTCGATCCTCTTTAGTATTAAATCTTTGTTAACTCTCATTTTTAACCAATTCGAATTATAACATCCTCCCCTTTCTTGAAATCTTTTTTAATATTTAATAAAAAAGGGGCTCCTCTCGGAGCCCCTTTCTCTTTCTCGCTTCTTTCAGCTCAGAAAAGTAGCTTCACTCCTACTCTTACTTCAATGGGACCCATATAGTCATATTCCATTCCATATCTGGGATCAAGCTGGAGATTGTGGTCTTTGATTACTTCTTGGAAATCGAATGTCGCCAGGATCTCCGCATCATCAAGATAAATATTTTCCTGATTTATCAGTCTCCAAACATTTCTTGCTGTTTTGAAATCAAAAAGATTGGTTACATTTACATTGAACTGAAGAGTAAATCTATCTGTAATTTTGTAGTTATATTCAGCATATACATCTGTCCTTGCTATGAAAGGTGTCCTCTTGGAAACCACATCTCCACCAAGAGCAGTGAGCCATTTTGTCCTCCCGAGAGGATAATAACCCTGAATATTGTTCATGAGGAATTCTGTCTGGATAGGTGTTCCGCTCATAGCGAAAGCATTCAATCCCAGAGTGAGTCCGAAATCAAAGGAATAGCTACCCCAGAGTTTGAACTGGTGGGTTCTATCTGTATTGAGAAGACCATCGGCAAGCTTCCCATCCTGGGTATAGCTCATGAAGAAGAGGTCAAAGTATCTTTCCACATTGGGGTCTGTTCTCCCATATTCATCAGAACTTGCAAGCCCTGCATAGTTTCCATAGAGCCTGCTCAGGGTGTAAGAGAATCCACCCATCCAGTTGTTGCTGAATCTTTTCTCAAGAGATATGTCAAGAGCATAGTATTCCCTTTTTGCCTTAGGACATTTCCAGTAGCTCGGATCATACTGCTGATTTACCCAGTCAGAACCAGGATTAGCAGTGAAATAAGCCTCACCAAGTGGCGTCATTACTCCTACATCCTCTATTGTTCTTATAAGGTGTTTATAAACACCTCTCACTCTGAGGGAGAGATTCTCCATCAACTTCTTCTCAAAACCGAGAGCAACTTCTGATTGTGCCATGGGTTTTATATCAGGCTGAACACTTTCAAAAGATGGGATTCTCCAGTCAAGAGAGGTGATGTAGGTTCCTGGATAATAAGGAGCATTTTTATTGAAAGGAACCTGCTGTTTTCCTCCTATTTTGTTCCACTCATAAGTGTCAAGAGTATAGTAATGGGAGACCCACTTGAATCCACCATAGGAACCCTCTGCCATCTCCAGTTTCATAACATCATAGTAGATTCCAAAGTTTCCGAAAACCTTAAGAGAGCTATCACCGAAAACATCATAAGAGAAACCAATTCTTGGAGCAAGTTTATCGTCAAAGTTAAATTGAATGAAATAGAACTGAGCTGGTTTTCCCACCGCTAAATGCTGTTCAGCACTCCCGAAGGAGGGAATGTATTCTCTTTCAGCTCTCAAACCGAAATTCAAGGTGAGTTTATTTGCAATTGTCCAACTATCCTGCACATACATGGCATATCTGTTGCTGTGAGCTTTTGCCAGGGTTCCAAACGGGCTCCTTACCTCATAGTATCCATACCTTCCACTCCATGGATTTCCTGAAGGATCATAGAAGGTTCTTCCCCAATAGAGACGAATATAATCATAAAGATAAGAGTCATTAAGGTCATCGTCAAGCCTTGCAAATAAGAAACCAGCTTTTGCAGCATGTTCTCCCATGAAATCAAAGTAGTAAGTCACATCTGCTCCCGCTGAAATTCTTGTCTGGATGAATTTCTCAGTATAATATCCTGCAGAATATGAATAGTTATTCCAATAACGAGGTCTCACCCATTCAGAAGGTATACCCATTCCAGCATTGGAAGTCAAGAAGAACCATCTTGGCTCATTGGGTTTAAGGAGCTGGCTTATGCCTTTATTGGTGTAATAATAACCCGCATTAAATGAAGCTATAAGATTTGGATTTGGAATGTAGTCTCCCCTGAGATTAAAAGTCATATCAGGAGTGGTTCTTCCTGCGTCTTCCCACTGATAGTCTGAGGATCCAGAACCATCGGCAGGAGGAAGCTCTCCTTTCCATTCGTAGAGATCATTGACAAAGGAAGCCGAAAGTCTTAAGCTCTGGAAAGGTTGAGCTGTCAATTTTGCTTGTATTCTGGGCCACCATCTTGTTCCATGAATTGTCATTGTTTTGCCGGTGTCAAGGAATTCAACTGTTCTATCATAGGTTCTATAAGTAGGAAGAAATCCACCAAAGAACCATAGTTTATCCTTTAAAATATACCCACCAAGGTTTAATCCCACTTCATAATTGTGCCATTCACCGGGATTGGCTTTCTCACCGTAGTTTATGTACTCAGCCTTTGTATTGTCTAATGGATTTATCCTCAAACTATCCCTTGGAGAACCATCTATGGCACTTCCTGAATAATAGAGAGTAACATCTCCATGATACTCATTTCCACCACTTCTTGTAATCACATTTATAACACCACCCATGGAACCGCCAAACTCCGCCTCATAACCACTCTGCTTAACCTGAATCTCCTCAAGATGCTCAAACATGACATTAAGAGTATTGTTTCCATTGAACTGGTCTGTAATATCTGTTCCATCTACATAAAACATATTTTCTGAACCAGAAGCTCCGTCAATGGAAATTCCACCAAGCCAGCTTTCCAAGTTAACTGAAGGAGCGAGAGTGACAATTGAGGTAAAACTTCTTCCCTTAGGGAGTCTCTGGAACATCTCTCTTGTAATGTTTGTGGCAGTTGCGGATCTCTTAACATCGATTAAAGGGACAGCAGCAGTAACTGTGATGGTCTCAGCAATTGTTGTCATTTTCATGGATACATTAACTGTTAATATTTGCCCTACTCTGAGCTGAATATTTTCTCTAACAACTGTGGCGAAGTTTTCAAGGCTATAGGTAATCTTATATATTCCTGAAGGAAGAGCTGGAAGACGATATCTTCCGTTCACATCTGTTAACGCTGTCACCTTACCTACAAGGGTGGGGCTTGCTGCTTCCACACTAACACCAGGTAGTGGAGCACCGGATTCATCGGTAACTGTCCCAACGATCTCAGCTGTTTGTTCCTGGGACATAAGAACTGAAATTACCCCAAAAATAAGAATTGAAATTAACACTAATTTTTTTAATTTCATTCAAACCTCCTTTTTAACTCAAAAACCTTTACCCTTTGCCTTTACCATTCTATTGGTCTTCTTTTCTAAAAATCTATCACCTCCTTTCGTTTTATCCTTCATATGTTTTACATTCAATTTTCATGCCAGTTTATTGAAAAGTTAGACCTCGCTCTACAAGCCAATCATGTTTTTCTACGGATTCTCTCAATGTTCAAATTTTTGAACATGTTCAAAATTTTGAATTTCAAAAATTTGAACACCCCTTCTATTTTTCCGATTTTCTTGTTTCCATAAGTTTTTCAGCAAGAAGGGAAGCCACATTTTCAAGAAATTCCTTGTCATCTCTTTCAAAAGCATTCAACAAATCCGAGTCAATATCAATTTCTCCAAGGACATGTCCTTTATAAATAATTGGAACTACTATCTCTGAGCGGGTGGAGGGGAAACATTGTAAATATCTGGGATCAGTGGAAACATCAGGCACAATCTCTGTTTTCATGGTGGCAGCAGCAGCTCCGCAGATTCCCTTTCCTATGGGAATTCTTACATGCTCTGTGGCATGAGGTCCTTTCCATGGTCCTAGGACAAGCTCATCACCTTGAACAAGATAAATTCCCACCCAGCTGTAATTGGGAAAATTATCTTTTAGATAATCCACTACCTTTTCCATGGCTGATTCGGGGGAAATTCCAGTTATTAAATCCTGAATTGTGTTTAAATGATCCTCTATTCTTTTCATTCTTCCTCCTTTCCTTCAATATCTATGTGAATTATTACATCTCTAACATTCTCTATTCTTAATAGATTCTCTCTCAGTTCCCTTGCAATTGCATGTCCTCTCTCGAGAGTAAAATTAGAAGGGACAACAATATCAAGAGCTACTATTGCTTGATTCTGGGAGGGGAAAATATGAAATCTGTGAAAACTTTTTATATCTTTAAATTTTTCAATCTTTTCTTTTACATTATATTCTATGTTTTCAAAGGAACACCTCTGCTCCACGGGCTCCATATGAATAACTACTGTGTGAATGGAGGAGAGTTTATTTTTTATCTTGTCTTCTATGGAGGAGGCAATAGAATGCGCATCAGAGAAGGATAAATTTTCATCGAGAACAAGATGGAAATCTAAAGCCACTTTTCTACCTATATATCTCATCCTCAGTTTGTGAAACTCTTTTACCCGTGGATCCTCTTCCAGCAATTTTTCAATGGATACTCTAATTTCTTTTTCCGGAGATGCCTCCATCAATCCTCCTATTTCCTTTCTCAATATATCATATCCAACTTTTATTATTAAAAAGGAGACCACAGCTCCAGCCAAGGGATCAAGAATCACCCATTTTCTGCCAAGAAGCATTGCACCTCCTGCTCCCACGGTAGAAGCTATAGATGAGAAAGCATCGGAACGGTGATGCCAGGCATTAGCTATTAATGCTGAGCTTCCAATTTTTTTACCAATAGAAATTGTGTATCTGAAAAGTATCTCCTTACCCAAGATGGAGACAATGCCTGCTGAAATAGCTAAAATCGTTGGAGGGAGTGTTTTTAGACCTCTGTATATGGATAAAAATTTCAAAAGAGACTCTAAAAAAATGGCTAAACCAGCAAGGAAAAGAATAAAACCAAGAACGAAGGCAGCAATTGTTTCTGCTTTCCCATGTCCGTAAGGATGTCCTTCGTCCTCTTCCTTTGAAGAGATTCTAAGACCTAATATTACAATGCTATCAGTGAAAATGTCTGAAAGGGTGTGGAAGGCATCCGCAAGGATAGCTTGACTTCTCCCAAATATCCCAGCTATAAGCTTGAAAACAAAAAGGGAAAAATTAGTGAATAATCCCATCCATGTTATTTTTTCCCCTTTTTTCTCTATATTTCTCTCTTCCATAGCCAAATTTTATTTCTGAATTAGGATAAATTCAACTCATTTTTTAAGTTTATCTCATGCTGTTTTTATTAACTAAAGTAATTGTAATGGAGTGATTTGTTTTATAAAATTCTATTCTGGAGGCAAAAAATGAGATGGTTTTTGCTCTTTCTTACAATTATGTTTTTTTTAAACTTTTCCATCGCTAAAGAAATTTTTGATGAAAAAATTACTAAAGAGCTCCTGACTGAATTGAGTGGAGAGATGGCAAAGGAATATTCGGTCAATATCTCTATGTTCGATAGAATTCAAGCTTCCGAAGGATGGGATTTAGCTGCTAACTTCATCGTAAACAAACTCAAGGAATTTGGCATAAACGAATATGGAATAGATTCCCATCCTTCTGACGGAGAGCTAAAATATTACACATGGCCTACTCCTCTTGGCTGGAAAGTTAAGGACGGAGAATTATGGATTGTGGAGCCAGTTCTAAAAAGAATCGCCTGTTATAGGGAAACTGCATCCACTCTTGTAAAACACAGCTGTTCTGCAAATGTGGAGAAGGCTGAGATTATTTATATAAAGGAAGGAGATAATCCAAAATCATACGAGGGATTAGATGTAAGAGGGAAAATTGTCCTTTCCCAGAGCTACGCTGGTAATGTCCACAGGGAGGCTGTATTGAAAAGAAGAGCCCTAGGAGTTATAACCTTTCTTCCCTTTGATGAAAGGGATGATTATCCTGATTTGATTCCTTACCAAGCTCTCTGGCCCAAAAAGAGTGAGATGGGAAAAGTAGGCTTCGGCTTTACAATTTCGAGAAAAGTTGCAAGAGAGATAATCTCTTATATTGAAAGTGGGAAGAAAGTTTATGGTAAAGCATTCGTTTCGGCTGAACTCTATCCATCAGAGGTCAAAACTCTTTGGGCTGTTTTGAGGGGAGTAGAAAAGCCTGAAGAGGAAATTATTTTAATGGCTCATCTTGATCATTATAAACCCGGAGCCAACGACAATGCATCTGGTTCCGCTGGTTTGCTTGAAATTGCCAGAACATTTGAAAGATTAATAAGGGAGAAAAAAATTCCTCCTCTTAAAAGAACCATCCGTTTTCTATGGCTAAATGAATGGTATAGCACTGCACCCTATCTCAAGTTTCATCCTGAGATATCAAGAAAAGCTATTGCCGCCTTAAATCTGGATATGATAGGTGAGAATCCTCAAAAATTGGGAACTTTTCTTGTTGTGACAAGAACTCCTCACTCCCTTCCTTCCTTTGTTAATGACCTTGTGGAGTTAGCTCTGGAGAAGACCTCTTCTTTAAAGATAGAAACACCCACTGGTGGGAAGTTCCCCTTCTTCTTTAAAATGGTTAGATACTCAGGGGGCTCTGACCATCATTTTTTCAACGATTCTACCGTATCCGTTCCTTCTTTGATGTTTAATCACCCTGACCCATACTGGCATACTATACAGGATACATCTGAGAATATTGATCCTACACAGATAAAGAGAGTGATGTTAGCTGTTTCCAGTGTGGTATACTTTCTTTCGAATCATGATCTGAGTAGTCTGAAACTCTTCTTTCATGAAAGTTATGCCAGAACAATAAAAAGAATCTCAGAGGGCATCAATAGTCATCTTACAAAAATTTATAAATCTGAAAACGAAGAGAGTTTTAATATTTACAGGAGCATGACTGAAAGGGTTCTTAAATATACCTTCGAGAGAGAAAGGAAGAGTTTGAATTCCATTAAAATTCTCGATAAAAAAATAGAGAACTGGCTGGAGAAGAGAGTGGAAGATTACGAAAAATCCATTACTATCCTTCAAAATCTTTGCCAAAAAGAGATAAAGGAAATCGCAGAAACCCATGGATGGAAAATCAAGAAAATATCTTACTCTGAGGAAGAAAAGGAGTTAAACACTCTTGTTCCTAAAAGATCAGAAGATTTCCGCCTTCCTTTAAGGCCCGGTTATCTTGATGAAGTATTAGGGGAAGGAACATCGAGAGCTCTTCCCTTAAAGGATCCTGTTCTTTATGAGTTAATAAATTTTATGGACGGAAAAAGAACAATGCTGGAAATATACGAAAGATTGATAGAAGAATTTGAAAAGGTAGAATTAAAAGCTTTAAAGGATACTGTAGAAATATTATCGAAAGCTAAATTAATTGAAATTAAAAGAACAAAGTGAAGTTTATCAAGAGCAAAGAAAATCCATTAATAAAAAGGATAAGAACTCTCATAAAGGAAAAGGAGCGAGAACGAGTTTTCCTTCTCGAGAGTAAAAAACTTGTGGAAGAAGCACTCTCAAGCAATTTGAATATCGCATATATTCTTATAACAGAGAAATTTTTTAATGAAAACAGGAGGTTTCTCAAAATACTTGAAGGCTATGAGATTTTTATTGTGACCGAAAAGATAGAAAGGGTGCTCTCCACTCTGGAAACCCCCTCCGGAATTTTTGCTCTTGCATCCTTAAAAAATCAAGATAAACCCTCCCTTCAACCAGATTCTACTGTTCTTATTCTTTATGAAATTAAAGACCCCGGAAATCTTGGAACAATTTTCAGATCAGCAGAAATATTCGGAGTGGAAAGGATTTATCTCACTCCAAATTCATGTTCCCCTTTCAATACAAAGGTAGTAAGGGCATCAGCAGGAAGTTGCTTTAGGGTTAGGTTCTTTGAAAATATTGAAATAAAAGATGTCTTCAAAGAAATAAGAAGTCATAAAGGTAAAATTTTTGCCACATCACCAAGAGAAGGAATTCCACCATGGAAAATCAAATGGGAAGGGCTCTGTTGCTTAATAGTAGGTTCTGAACCCATGGGAATCCCAGAAAATATTCAGTCTCTTTCAGACATGGTAATTTCAATACCTCAAATGAAGGGAGAATCTATGAATGTAGCTATCTCCACTTCTATAATTCTTTATGAAATAGCAAAAAATAGATTTCTTTGATTTTATTTTTTCAAAGCTCTTATAAGCTCTTCCTTGGCTTTTCTTCTTTTCTGCATTTCAGCAAATTTGTTCTGATAATCTGTAGCTATCTGCAAATATTTCTTTTCATTGGTGATGTCAACTTTTGCCATCTCTCTCCAGAGAAGATTTATCCATGCATAAGATTCTGCATAATCTTTGTTTAGCTCTATTGCTTTTTCGAGAGCTTTTATACCTTTATCTATTGTTTCCAATCTCTCTGGACTCCTCTCATCTGGAATAACTCTGTAACTCTTTGCCCAGCATGCCACTCCCAGTGCATAGTAATTCTCATGATTATTCGGGTCAAGGGAAATCATTTTCTCAAAGAGTTCTATTGCCTTATCAATATACTGTTTTCCTGTTTCTTTGTCCTGAGCTTTGTTGAGAAGGTCATTATAATAGAAATTGGCGAGATATTTATACCCTTCCGGGTTGTTGGAATCAAGGGAAATCCTCTTTTCAAACATCTCTATAGCTTTATCTATCTTGCCAAAATTATTATAAAACTGGGCAACAACATAATAATAATTGGGTTTGTCAGGATGTTTATTAAGGATTTCGAGATAGCATTTCTCAGCTTCTTCAAAATTGCGGAGTCTGTTATAAGTCTCCCCGAGAGCAAGAATAATATCCTCATTATCAGGCTCAAATTCTCTTGCTTTCTTCAAATTATAAATAGCCTTATCTGCGTATTTTTTATTCTCCTGCGTCTCTAAGCCTGGTTTGTAGAGGATTTGATAAGATAACCCGAGATAAAGATAGGCTTTTGCTAACTTTGGGTTAAACTTTAGTGCAAGCTCATATTCCTGAACTGCTTTTTTAAAAGCTTGATCAGCGTAAAACTTGTTAGCTTTTTTAAAATGATAATTAGCTTTCAAGTTGTTCAGGCTGAGCTGTCCACAGGCTATAAATAACCCTAATCCTGCAAAAAGAGCTATTAAAACAGAATACTTTCTTCTCCTCATAAATGCCTCCTCATGCTAATAAGAAACATTTATAATCGAAAAATTAAATTGTGTCAAGGAAATGACCATGAAAATTTATTTTTTCTCTTCTTTTCCCTTCAAAAGATCTGTGAGAGAAAAAATCGATCTTCCATCTGTAATTATTGCCTGCACATTTGGAGAAATCTTCTGAACATATTCATACTGAATAAGAGCTGGATTGCGAGCGAGAGCCTGACCTTTTATTCTTATTGCTTCGGCATCCCCTTCCGCTTCTATTATTTTCCTCTGTTTCTCTTTTTCCTCCTTCTCAAGAACATGTTTCATCCTTTCTGCCTCCTGCTGAGCAATCTGTTTCTCCTCAAGAATTTTCTCAAATTTCTCGGAGACCCTCAAATCCCTCACAATCACACTATCAAGAATTATATTATATCGGGGAAATATATTTTTTAACCTTTCTTCAATGAGTTTTTGCAGAGCTTCTCTTTTGGTTGTATATAACTCCATCAAGGAAAATGAAGAAACAGCAAGCCTTGCCTCACTTCTTACCTGAGGCTTCACTATGTTTTGTAAGTATGCTTTGCCAATAGTCCTATGAAATTCAGCCAACTTTTCAGAATTCAATCTAAATCGAACGGAGAGATCAAGAGAAATCGATTGACCCTCTGAGGTCAAAGCCTGAAGAGAATCCTCCCCTCTTATCTCTCCCTCAATAGAAAGCTTACTTAGATTATAAGTCTGAAGTTTTGTATCGTAAATTGTAACAGATTCAATAAAGGGTATAAGAAAATAAAGCCCTTCTCTGTCGCTAACCCTTAACTCACCTGTGATTTTGTTAAATATTAGAGCTCTCTCTCCTGGTTCAACGATGACATAGGATTTGATAAGAAAGAAAAGAAGTAGTAATATTACAAATAAGAAGGGTGTTAATCTGGAAAAAATCTTTAAAATTTTTCTTGCCATCAGTCCTCCTTACTTTAGGCTAACCACAAATTTTAATTTTCTTTCCTCTCATCAAACGTAAGAACTTAAAAGCAAATTTAATTCAAAAATCCTTGATTTAAAATCTCGCTATTTTTCTCAGTCTTTCAATTCTCTTGGAAATTGGTGGATGGGTGCTGAAAAGAGAGAAAATAGTTTCGGAAGATAGAGGAGAAACAATAAACATGTGGGAGGTATGAGGTTCTGCATTTATGGGAATTCTTCTGGAATACAAATGAAGTTTTTCTAAGGCGGATGCAAGATATAATGGATTACCCGCAATTTTAGCTCCAGATTCATCAGCTTTATACTCTCTTGATCTGGAAATAGCCATTTGAATTAGAAAGGCTGCGATGGGTGCAAGAATAAGTGCGAAAAGTAAGCCAAGCCCTCCGTCTCTTCTTTCGTCTCTACTTCCTCCAAAGAAGAACAACGACCATTGAAGCATTCTCGAAAGATAAATTATCGCTCCAGCTATAGTAGCAGCAATGGTAGAGATAAGGGTGTCCCTGTTTTTGATATGGGATATCTCATGGGACAAAACTCCTCTAAGCTCCTCATGGGAGAGAAGGTCCAGAAGACCTTCTGTTACAGCCACTGCTGAATTTTTGGGACTTCTTCCTGTGGCAAAAGCATTGGGTGAAGGGCTCGGTATAATGTAAAGTTTTGGCATAGGGATTTCAGCTCTTGCAGAGAGCTCTTCTACCATTCGGTAAAGGCCCGGGGCTTGTTCAAGAGATATTGGTTTTGCTCGGTAAATAGAGAGAACAATTCTGTCAGAAAACCAGAAAGCACCGAAGTTCATTATCCCTGCAAAAATAAGAGCTATTGTAAGTCCCTGCCTCCCTCCCGCCAATTCTCCAATGAAAAGAAGCATTAAGGTTAATATAGTTAAAAGCAAAATGGTCTTTATTGTGTTCATCATTTTTAATCCTCCTAAGTATTTATTATACCGTTTATTTAAAATATCGGAAAGAATTTGAGAGAGGTAGGAAGGGCTGTCTTTCGACAGCCCATTTTATTTTACTCCACCTCGATCTTTATCTGTTTGGGTTTTACCTCCTCTCTCTTTCCCATGGTGATCTTTAGGACACCGTTTTTGTACTCAGCTTTGACTTTGTCATGGTCCACTGTGTTGGGTAGTGAGAAGGAACGATAGAAGCTACCATATACTCTCTCAATTCTATGGTAATTCTCTTCCTTGGCTTCCTTCTCAAACTTTCTCTCACCTTTTATTATCAGCTGGTTGTTCTCTATTTTAACTTCTATATCCTTCTCACTTATCCCTGGAATCTCAGCTGTTACCACAAGAGAATTCTCAGTCTCATAAATGTCAACAGCAGGTGTCCATGCACCAGAGACAAGCCCTTCCTCCCTCCTCGTTCTACCAAAGCTCTCCTCCAGAAGCCTGCTCATCCTCTCTTGGAGAGCTATTAAGTCTTTCCAAGGATCCCATCGAATCAGTGTCATCTTATCGCCTCCTTAATTTTCTTAGTCCATTTATAATATATTACTTTAGTATAATTTTGTCAAGTGTTTGAGAATTGGCTTTGGAACTTTATATTTGACATATAAAATTTTTAAAATATCTTTTAACATCCTTTTGCTTTGGGTCTCTTTCTCCTTTCTCCCTTCCATGACTATAGTGATCTCGCCTTTTAACTCCCTCTCCTTTATTTCTCCCAGTAAATCCTCCGCATTCCCCCTTAAAAATTCTTCGAAAATTTTTGTCATTTCTCTGCCCATCACAATTTCTCTTTTCCTGTCTTTTTCGGAAATTATTTCTATTAGGCTTTTAACCCTATCCGCTCTCTCGTAGAAGACCACTGTATGCGGGATTTTCATAATTTTCTCCACAAACTCTTTGAGTCTTTTCTCTCCTTTTGGTGGAAACCCTGCAAAGGTAAAGGATTGGACATCAAATCCTGATACCATCAAAGCAGCGGTAACAGCGGATACCCCTGGAATAGGGACCACTTTTATCCCTTCTTTGAGAGCCTCTCTTAAAAGAAGCGCTCCGGGATCGGAAAGCAAAGGGGTCCCAGAGTCAGCTATTAATGCACAGTCCTTGCCACTCTTCAACTCTCTCAGAATCCAGGGGATTCTCTCTTTCTCCTTTGGTTTGTAATAACTTATAAGCTTCGCCTTTATTCCATATTTCTTTAAAAGTTTAATGGATTCCCGTGTATCCTCGCAAAAGATTATAGGAACCTCCTTAAGTATTTTCAAAGCCCTCAAAGTTATGTCTTCAAGATTACCTATTGGAGTTGCAACCACATAAATTGTTGACATTTTTAACCTCTTATTTGAAGCTTTATAAATTTTAAAACTTTACTTTCCCCAGTCGCGAGCGTAAAGAAAGTCGTGCCCAACACTTCTCCACGACATCTTAGGAATCACAGGCATTTTTCTTTTGAAATGAGAAGAAATCATAAGCTCTTTAACTAATTGAATCTTATCTCTCGTAAAGCCCATTTTCTCGATCTCTTCCAAATCATATCTCATGTCCACAAGATAATAAAGAATTGTATCAATTTCTCTATAGGATAATCCTATTTCGCCCTCATCTGTTTGTCCCTTCCATAGATCAGCAGAAGGGGGTCTTCTTATTATACTTTCAGGAACACCGAGATATTTGGCAAGCTGGTAAATCTGGGTCTTATATAGATCTCCAAGAGGATTTATTGCTGATGCCACATCTCCATAAATAGTCCCATATCCCAAAAGAAGCTCTGATTTATTGGATGTTCCTATTACCAGGGCTTTCTCTCTTGCTGAGCAATCGTAAAGAATGGACATCCTCTCCCTTGCCATCTTATTTCCTCTCAATATTCTATTATCTGTAGGATTTCTCTGAAAGTAGGAATCAATCATGGGAGTTATATCTATAATTTTATAGTATATCTTGAGATTTTGTGCCAATTTAACAGCATCTTCCACTGAGGCAGGATCAGATGTTCTGTAAGGCATTATAAGAGCTATGCAGTTAGCTTCTCCAAGAGCCTCTCTCGCCAGAAACGCCACAACAGAAGAATCCACTCCTCCTGAAAGACCCCATATCCCCTTTCTGAACCCGAACTTCTCTATCTCTTCCTTTATGAATTTAACAAGAAAATTCTTGACAAATTCAGGATTTACTCTCAATTTTCTTTACTATCCTTTCCATTTCAAGTAAAATAACCTCATCCAATTCCTCTCTTCTGAAGAGTCCTCTCAATCTTGCTCTTCTAACCTCTTCTTCATCAATATCCATTATTTTGAATTCTTCATCCATATAAGGAGCGAGCCACAGAAGCTTTCCATTAGGGTCGTAAACAAAGGAGCCGCCAACAAAACCGAGCCCATCCTCGAATCCCACTCTGTTTACATAAATTGAAAACACATTAAAAAATTTTGAAACGAACTTACCCATTAATTCCCAATTCTCAGAAACATAAAAATGATCTTCTTCTCCGATTCCCCTTGCTGGAGATGCGGAAATGGTAATGATAAAATCTACATATTGGAGATAATAAAGATAGGAGGTGGAGATATGCATAAAATCTCTGCAAATTAAAATGCCTACTATGCCAAAAGGTGTGTTAAAAGCCTTTAATTCTTTTCCTTCAGAAAAGAATTTTTTCTCCTCAAACAATCCGAAGGTGGGGAGATATAGCTTTCTATGAGTATGAAGAATCTCTCCTCCTTTAAAGAAAGATGCAGAATTGTAATAAATCCCCTTCTCTTTCTCCTCCACATATCCTGCAATTATTGATATCTCCTTCGATAGAGCCTTCACTTCCTGAATAAAATTTTTATTTTTATAACCTAAAGCCACTTCCTGAACAAGATCCTGGAGGAGATAACCTGTAAGACTCAGTTCCGGAAAAATTATGAGCTGAGCTTTATTGGATACAGCTTCTTTTACAAATTCTTTATGCTTTTGAAGATTCCTTTCCAGATCTCCTAAATAAGATGAAATTTGAGCTAAGGCGACTCTCATATTTAGAAATTATCACAGGGAAAAATAAATATCAAACTGAGATTTTATGGCATTCTGAGAAAATATAGGAAAATACTATGCTACTCTTAACTTAGCAAGAATTAAAATAAAGATTTTACTATTCTATACCTGGGAGGCACATCCAGCATTGTTTTAAGACCTGGTGAACTTTCGAGCAGGAAAGGAACACAATTTAAAACCATTGCCACTGTGGCACTATCTCCGAATACCCCGCCTACTGCTTTCAAATGGATGGAAGGTTCTGTTTTCCCTTTCTCAAAGACCTTCACAGAATCGTATGACTCCTCAATGTCCACTGCAGCTCTGAACTTAAGGGAGATGATCTTTTTCTCCTTATACAAGCAGTACGAGCTTTGATAAACACCAGAAGGATTACCTTCTTTAACCTCCAAAAACTGTGTCTTAACATTATTTTTGGCTATAATTGGTTCAGGAATACTCTCTTCTATCTTCAAATCCTTATCCTGAAAATCATACCCTAAGCCTACTGCAATCATGGCTGTGGACTCGGACAAACCAACATGTCTTATTTTCCCATTTTCCACAAGCTTTTTAAACTCATCCACTGTTGTCCCGGCTCCAATTTTTCTCTGAAAGGCCTCCCTTCTTTTCGAAGCATTCATTTCCCTTTCCACCTCTATTCTTTCCACACTCAAACATGGCGCTGTGGCTACAAGAGGCAGAGTATCCATAACAAACCCTGGATTAACTCCAGTTGCAAGAAGAGAAATATTTTTTAATTTGAGCGCTTCGTCAAGAGAACATGCATGATTGTAGAATCGAAGGTAAGGGAAGGAGAGTTCCTCACAAGTGGAAATAATCGCTCTAAATCCACTACTCTTTATCATCTCTTCCAGCTCGGGAAGAAGGTCCAAAAAACTGGAAAGAGTGGAGTTGGAAAGAAGATCCACTTTTTCTCTTTTGACAATATCTCTCCAGTCCTTTTCAATGGTCAAATTCTCAGCTTCACCTGTAATTCCTATGTCTCTCAATTTTTTCCCTACAAGATCCTCCCTAACATCCACTGCTCCCACTACTTCGTAACCCCTCTCTATGAATCCTCTCAATATACCCTTTCCTATCTCTCCCAAACCTTGCTGAATAACTTTGATTTTACCCATTATTTCACCTCATATAAATTTTCAAATATTTAATTTTTCACTAAAAATAGAATTAAATCAACTTTCCTCACCGAGCAAAATTTTTTCTTCCAAAATCGCTTCTCAGCTAACCAGTCCTCGCACAAAGTAAAAACTATGTAAACTCTCTCTGTTCTCTTTTTTATCTCTACCAAAAAATTCTCTCAAATAAAAACCTTTTATTTTCCTCTGGATAACCTCTTACTTTCTCTTCTAAATCCAACCATAATGAACTTAAACTTTTAAGCCCAGAAATCTTTTTCAAACCATCCATATAATGCTGGAAGAACTAATAAAGTGAGACACCAGCAAGAGACTAGCCCTGCGAGGATAACTCCTGCAAGGAATCTCTGTATTTCTTCTCCTCTTCTGGTTGACAACACCAAAGGTATTATCCCTAATATAGTGGTTAAACTTGTGATAAGCAACGGTCCCAATCCCAACTGGCATCCTGGTATAATGGCATCTCTGATTGTTAATCCTTCTTTTCTTAATTGAATAAAAAAAATGAGACCAGAACCACCCCATTTTCCACTGCAGTCCCAAAAAGGGCTATAAAACCAACTACAGCAGATACACTTAAAGTAATCTTGAAAATTAACACTGTAAGTATTTCCCCAGCCAAAGAGAAGGGAGGATTCAGTATCACTAAAAGTGAAGGTTTCAATGAACCAAAAGCAGAAATTAACATAAAAAACTATCGGCACAACTAATGACAAGGTTCGCATTGCTCTTCGCTGATTTTCAAATTTCCCTCCCCACTCAATAAAATATCCTGAAGGTAGCGATTTCTCTACATCCTGTATTTTATTCTTCGCCTCATTAACAAAACTGCCGATATCCCTTCCACAGACATTGCATTCCATTATTATTCGCCTCATGCCATTTTCTCTACTTATCTGATTCGGTGCCTCAAAAATTTTTATTTTTGCTAATTGTTCTGAGGTATTCTTTGTCTATCAGGTGTTGGAATTAGTATATCACTTATGGTTCTTAATCATTTTCCCTGTTTTCAGGGAATCGGACAAATAAATTCCCACTTTTTTAGGCACTATGATTTCTAATTTTTCTGCTATTTCATTCTATTGTTTTGTTAACTCTGAATCAAGAGAGCTTTTTCATATACCTTGCGCTTGAGATTCCTCATCCTCATTAACGCTTCCTCTACTGTGTATTCTTCTCAAATCTTCTTTTTTAGCTCCTTTTCTTTGTGGATTCTAAGCGGTAAAATCTCAAGGTCCTCCTTGAGAATCCCAAACAATTTTTCTACTTTGTGCCTCATAAATAGTATGGAACCACTTCCTCCTTCTCTATCCTTAACGAGGATATGAGTATCATTGCCCCTTGCTTCGCTAACATGTAATCTATATCATCCCTCCCTCTCCCGTGCCTCCCATCAATACCCTCTTTTTCTCCCTGCTCTTCTTTTCAGGATCTAAAACATGTATCCATAAACCTCCTTCCCATAAAGTTCCATCACCTTTCCCCTTATAAACAATGCCCCCTTCTCATATCTAACCGCATTCAAATACCTTTCCAATCTCCCTAACTCTCCCTCTTTTAGCTTTCTATGAACCATCCTTCCAGCTGGTTGCCTTATCAAAAATGCTATCTCACTTTCATAAAGCCTTTTATATTCTCTTCCGAGAAAAATCCTGCATCTAAAAGAACAAAGTTCTTCTTTATTCAGAATCTTCATAAGGTGTATATACAAGTTCAGAAGTGAGAATAAGGGGTGAATTCGCTTTACGACCCAAAAGAAAATCTCTCTTTTGTAGGAAAAGTTCTTTTTTCGCCTCTATCATTTCATTCTTAGACATGGATAATTTCTTCAATCCCATTAACTATTTTTTGATAGAGGACCACTTTGTAATATGCTTTTATAACTTCAGCTGTGACTAATTTTTTTCTCTTTCCCATCTTATTTTCGCAATTTTTTCTTCGTCTCTTCCTATTTTAGCTTTTAAGCGTCTTTTGCCAGGAAATTCTAATGGCTAGAATAGTCCGATTTTAGCTTCTTCCGCTTTTGATAAAAACTACCAAAAGGAATATCTCCCCATTCCCCTTCTAATTCTATATCCGGAATGGCGTTCATTTGAAGTTTTCTGGCAGTAGCAGCTTCAAACCCCTTTTTGTAGTTAAAACTGTTGGATTGTTTTCCATCGCCAATTTTATTGTTTCTTCTAATAAAATCCTTTGAACATTTACCTCTTCCCCTAAGAGGAAGTAAATCCAATAAACATGGTTATAATTGTTTTGTTTAATTTCTTCATTTTTCTTTGATAGACTCTAAGATAAATCATTAAAAAATTAGCCTCAAGAAAAATTTGTTGTCAAATGTCAGCTCTTTGAGTCACGAAAATGAAACTTTCTTAAGATGTAAGGAAATCTGCCTGATGGAGAAGTCAAAAATGAACTGAAGGAATCCGTAAGAAATCATAAAATGAAATCTTGATTTTTTTCTGTAAATAAAATACTATCTTCTTTGATATTTTTAATTGAGAGGGAGGCATTATGAGTATATTAACATATTTTGCAAGAGCTTTTGTGGCAGGAGAAAGGGTGAAGGATGCAGTAAAAGCTGTGAGAAAACTAAATGAGAAAGGAATTATGGCGACCCTAGATATTCTCGGTGAGAATGTTACAGATATAAAAACAGCGGAAAATGCTATCAATTCCTATCTGGAGCTCTTAGATGTTATAGCAAAAGAGGGAATTGACTCTAATGTGTCATTGAAGCTTACCCAGATGGGTCTGGATATCGATTATAAATTTTGTCTGGAAAATATAAAAAGAATTGCCTCCAAAGCAAAAGAATCAGACAACTTTGTCAGAATCGACATGGAAGGCTCTGCTTACACCCAGAAAACCCTTGACCTATTCAAAGAGGTCTTTAAGGATTTCAAAAATGTTGGGGTAGTTATCCAGGCTTATCTGAAAAGAAGCGTGGAAGACATTAAGGAGCTAAATCAGATGGGAGCAAGGATAAGGATTTGTAAAGGTGCTTACAAGGAGCCTCCTGAAATAGCTTATAAGAAAATGAAGGAGATAAGAGAGAGTTTTTTGCAAATCTGCAAGCTTCTTTTTGAGAATGGAAATTATCCAGCAATTGCCACCCACGATACATACCTTATAAACAGCGTGAAAAAAATGGCTAAGGAGATGGGAAAGAGCCCAAAAGATTTTGAATTCCAGATGCTCTTTGGAATAAGACCCAAGACCCAGGAAAGATTGACTCAAGAAGGTTACAGAATGAGGGTTTATGTTCCTTTTGGAACCCACTGGCTACCTTATTTCTATAGAAGGTTGAGGGAAAGAAAGGAGAATATTTTCTTTGTGGTGAAGAATCTTTTTAAAAGATGAAATCTCTCTTTACTTTATTTAAACCGTTTCTTTTTTTAACCAGTTAAGATATTTTTCAAATCCTTCAAAAATTGGAAGAGCAATTATCTCTGGAACAGTGTAGGGGTGAAGAGAAAGAATCAATTCCTCAAGTTTTTTGTAAAGGGATCTTTTGGTCTTTATAAAAAGAAAAAACTCCTTTTCTTTCTCTATCTTTCCCTCCCACCAGTAAAAGGATGCTTCTGAAGAAACAACTGTCACACAGGCTGAAACTCTCTCTTCCACAAGTTTCCTTGCGATTTCTTCTCCTTTTTCCATGGATGGAACTGTTGTGAGGACAAGGATAAATTCTATTTCTTCTTTCATTTCCAAAATAAAAAAATTAGTCCTGAAGCATTATATGAGCAAAAACCTTGGAATCTCCTATCATATTCTCGATTACGCAGTATTCGTTGGGTTGATGAGCCATTTCATCCATTTTTGCCCAGCAAGCAGCGTAAAATCCTGCTCTCCTGAAAATAGCGGCAACTGTTCCTCCTCCTATGCCCATTGGTTTTGCTTCTTTACCGTACACATCTTTAATCGCTCTGTAAAGACTTTTTGCTACAGGAGCATCCGGCGGTGTGGGGGGAGCTGCTTCAGCTCTCTGCATGGGTGTCAAAGTTATCTTTACTTTAAATTCCTCCTCCACCCTCTTTGCAAATTCCTCAAATTTCGCTTCTACTTCGGATAGCTTGTAATTTGGAAGAACTCGGCAATCAAAATAGAATATATCGTCTCCAGGAATGGTGTTTATGTTGGGAACATTTGCTTCCTTCTTTGTGGGTTCAAAAGTGGAAATCGGAGGTTCAAAAAGCTCATCCTTCGCATCGAATATTTTGTAAAACTCATCAAGTCTCACTATTAAATTTGCTCCAGCTTTGTGGCTATTTATTCCTTTTTGTGGCATACTGCCATGACACTGTTTCCCCACTATGTGAAATTTCAGCCAGAGAATGCTTTTTTCAGCCACTTCTATCATAGTCCCTTCTGGATTTCCTGCGTCAGGGACAATTATAAAATCATCTTTCTTGAAAACATCCGTTTGGTTCAAAACATAGGTTATCCCCTTTTCTGAACCAGTCTCTTCATCAGCAACGAGAACTATTCCCACATCATAGTTAGGAAGGAGTCCTTCTATTTCAAAAGCTTTGAGAGCGAAAATCGAAGCCACCATTGCCTGTTGATTGTCCTCCACACCTCTTCCATAAATTTTCCCGTCCTCTATCCAAGCTTTGTAGGGATCCCCTTTCCAGAGGCTAAGTTCCCCAGGAGGAACTACATCCATGTGAGACATGATCCAGATTCTCCTGGATGAAGACCTCCCTTTGTAAAGGGCTATTATGTTGGGTCTATATCCAGAGGGAACGCGTGGATCAGGACAATTAAACTCCATAATTTCTGAGAATTTCATCTTTTTAAGAATACTTTTAAGAAACTCTGCTTTCTTGGCCTCTCCTTCACCTCCATTGGATGGATCCAGAGCTGGAATTGCTGTTAAATCCATCTGAAGCTGAAGCATTTCATCTTTTAAAGATTCAATTCTTTTGGCAATTTTCTCAAAATCCTTCATAATTACCTCCTCACCATTTATTTAAAGAATTTTATCTTCCTCCCACTGTTATTTCCGTAACTCTGAAAGAGGGACTGTTCACACTTCCTCTCATATCCAAATCATTGGCTACCATATCTATGTTTTTGAGGATATCTAAGGTTCCACCTCCAAGGGTTATCCCATCCACAGGAAAAGAGATAACACCATTCTCTATCCAAAATCCACTGGCTCCCACAGAGAAGTTCCCTGTTACAGAATCAGTCCCCGTTCCCCTTAAACCAGTGCAGTAAAACCCTTCCTTTACATCCTTGAATAGGTCTGTGAACTCCTTTTCTCCGTTCTGAACAATTATATTCAAAAAGCCAGCGGTGGGAGGAGAGTTATATTCTCTTCTTCTTGCAATGGTAGAGCCTTTGAAACTAGCTTTTCTTGCAGTTATGCTATCGTAAAAGAACATTTTAAGAACACCCTTTTCCATTACTAAATTCTCTTTTGTTAAATTACCTTCTCCATCAAAGGGAGCAGAACTTATAAACTTAGGAATTGTGGGGTTGTCAACAATTGTTATTAAAGAGGAGGCTATTTTCTTACCCAAGAGATCGCTCATAAAAGTGGTTTTTCGATATGCGGAGTCACCGTCCAAAGAGAAAAGAACCCCCACCCAGAATGATGGAGTGGCGTATCTGTCAAATATTACGGGAACTTTTTTTGTTAATACAGGCTTTGCTCCCAGCCTATCCACAGCTCTCTTAACTGCGATTTTTGCAATTTCTTCTATGTTCCCGAGCTCTTTAAAATACCTTTTTGAAGAACTCCAGCTTCCCGCCTGCATCCTCTCTTTTTCCCCTGCAATAATTGCCACTCCCAATCCAAAACTTGTGGATTTATAAACATAGGAAATCCCATTTGAGTTGAATATTCCTACCTCACTCTCAGAGTCGGTAAAAAAACCACCTTCACTGTTTGTTACCCTTTTGTCAAGAGAAAGAGCTATTTTTTCTATTTCTCTTGCCAGAGAAATTTTTCTCTCATCAGGTATTTCGCCAATGGAGTGGTCATAAAGTTCAAGATCTAACAGGTCCTTAGGCTCAGCATCAGGAAGTCCATTCCATGGCTTAGATTCTGTAACTTTTGTCAATTCCACAGTTCTTTTAACCATATCATCTATAGCTTTTTCTGAAAGGTCCGATGTGTAGGAAAAACCAAATTTTTTGTCAATGAAAATCCTCAGTCCAAGTCCTTTCTGTATGGATTTCCTAAGGATCTCAATCTCTCCATTTCTCACATTTACTTCAAACCTCCTCACTTTTTCTATGTAAGCTTCAGCTTCCTCTGCACCGTGCTTCTTAGCCTTTCTCACTACTCCTTCACCAATTAATCTTATATTCATATCTTTCTCCTTCATATTTTCCTCCCTCCCACAGTTATCTTAGAAACTTTTAAAGTGGGATTGCCAAATCCTACTGGTTTTGATTGCCCATCCTTTCCACAGGTTCCTCCTCCAATAACAAGAAGGTCATTGCCTACCATGGTTATATTCATCAATACCTCCTGACCACTTCCCATTAACATTATACCTTTTAGGGGTCGGGTAATCTTCCCACCTTCTATCATGTATCCTTCTGTAACTGTGAAGACAAATCTTCCAGTAGTGGGAAGAACATTGCCTCCACCTATTCTTGCCACATAGATTCCCTTTTCCACTGATTTAATTATATCTTCAGGGAGATTCTCTCCTGGAAGGAGATAGGTGTTTGTCATTCGAGGTATAGGATAGAATCGAAAAGATTGTCTTCTGCCATTTCCCGTGGGTTTCATATTCATGATCTTAGCATTAAGGCGATCCTGAAGAAATCCTGCACAGATACCCTTTTCTATTAGAAAGGTTTTATGCCCTGGTGTTCCCTCATCATCCACATTGACAGTTCCCCATCCCCCTCTAAAAGTTCCATCATCCACAAGATCAACCACAGGAGAGGCAATTTGTTTACCCAATTTGTCCCAGAAGATCGATGTTTTCTTCCTTATTCCATCTGCTTCCAGACTGTGTCCTATAGCTTCATGAAAGAATATTCCTCCATAACCCTTAGCTATGACCACTGGAAACTCTCCCGCAGGAGCATCCTCTGCAGGAAGAAGCCTTATGGCCATCTCAGAGGCACTTTTTGCAAGCTCTTCAGCCACTTTTAAGTTGAAATGTTCAAAACCAAAACCTCCGCTTTTAGATTCGTATCCATTACTTCTCCTATCACCTTCTATGGCGTTAACACTTGCGCCAAGACGGGTCAGGTTCTGATTGTCCTCCACATAGAGACCCTCAGAATTGGCAATTATTATTTTCTTACTGATATCGGAAAACCTACCATTAACCTGAGTTATTCTTTTATCAAAAGCTCTTGCCACCTCATTTATTTTATAAAGAAGCTCACATTTATCCTTAGGGGAAATTTTGTCAGGTGAAACTTTGACCATATAATAATTATTTGTTTTAACCTCTCTCATCTTTTTGACAGATATTCTTTTCCCTTTTTCTGCTATAAGCCCAGCTGTCTCTGCAGTTTCTTTAAGTCTTTCAAAATCAAGTTCATCAGTGAAAGCATATCCTGTCTTCTCACCTTTTATAACTCTGAATCCCACACCGCAGTCAATTCCTCTCAAAGCATAGGAAATCTTTTCTTCGTCAAGGGATAAAATATTTTGCACAGAATATTCGAAATAAATCTCTGCAAAATCTCCTCCTCTTTTAAGAGCGATCTCAAGTAATTTTTTAATCTCCTCTTTGGAAAGACGGAAGGATTGGTTGGAGTAGAAGATAGCTTCAGGATCTTTAGCAGAGTAAAATCTAAGCAACGGCTCCACTGCTAAAAAAATACCGAAATTCAAACCTCCTCTTATAAAATCCCTTCTTTTAATCTCCCATGGCATTACTTTTTACCTCCTTTCCACCAAGAAAAATCATATGTAAATTTATAATTTCTTTCAAAATATGTCAAACTTTATCAAAATTTTTAAAACCCCTATCTTGAGAAATTAAATATTTGACTTTGGTCTAAAAAGATGAGATTATTAAGTCTTAGATTTTATCGACTTTTGAGATGATATTCTTAAGAGTCGAGGAAGGAGTTAAGAAGGTGTCTAAGAAACTTTATGTAGGAAGCCTTTCCTACAACGTAACAAATGCACAGCTTGAGGAGCTATTTTCTCAAGCTGGAAAGGTCGAGTCCGCCAATGTAATCACTGATCGGTATTCAGGTCAGGGAAGAGGCTTTGGCTTTGTGGAGATGTCCACTGAGGAGGAAGCAAAGAAAGCCATCGAAATGTTCAATGGTTACTCTCTCAATGGAAGAACAATTATCGTGGATGAGGCAAGACCGAAGAAGGAAAACCCCAGAAGAGAACAAAGAAGGGGAGATTTCCGTAAGCCTGGTTTTGGAAGGGGAGGAAGAAGATAGCTTTTGGATAGTTTGAAATTTTTCTTTCCCTAAAAGAATTTTTATTAAAAGGAGTGGCTGTTATTATAAAAGAGCCACTCCTTTTAAGGAATGAGGGGTTGCCTCTTCTATAAGCACAGTGCAAACCTCTCCTATTTTTACATTCCCTCTAAAATTGACCACCCTGTTCCCTTC
>FWPU01001739.1_pt1 | contig 63792 bp, 52 predicted proteins | sample 2228361 | NCBI WGS metagenome assembly FWPU01 (sample SAMEA103939777, study PRJEB20133) | metagenome
TCGCGTTGCCATTTGTTTATGTCCGGCATTTCCCGCAGTATTGCGCTTGTGAGCGTTTCGACGTTCATGGGCAAAGGTTGGTTTATGTTTTGTTCACCACAAACCTAAACTTTTGCCCTTTTTTATTAAGGTCAAATCAACACAGAAGGGCTAGTTTCTTTACGAACTATTGTTCTAAGGTTCAACATTTCGCCCATCAAGCCCAAGGCCGACGCGACAACGAGCTGCTGGAGGTTGCTAAACTGCACCAATGAGGAAGACCGTAGGCTGTGCGACCAGAGTGGGAGGGCTTTTGTGCCATTGCCGGATGGGCAAGGTGCGAACGAACGCATCTGCGCTGGTAAGGTGTTGTGCGATGCCCAGCAGGGTGTCGGGTTGCAGCGTTGTCAGTGCGATGCCGAAAGCCCAGTTGGTTCGGTAGGGTGTCTCGATGAACATCTGCGTTTGCCCCAGTTGGCGGGCGTGTTGCTCTAATTCTCGCAGTTGGCGCACGAGTTCTGGGCGCTTTGGCGAGAGATAGCCGTGGAAGGCAAAGCGCTGGCCGTTGAGGCCAGAGGCCATCAGGGCCAGCAACACGGAAGAAGGGCCTACCAATGGCACTACGGGTACGCCGCGCTGATGGGCCAGAGCGACCACAGCGGCGCCGGGATCGGCCACACCGGGGCAGCCTGCTTCGGATAGGAGGCCGATGTCTTGCCCTTGTTGAACGGCTTGCTCAAAGGCAGCAATGACTTCAGGCGTGAGGCCGCCCCCGCGGTCGAGTTCTACGAAGGTCAGCTCAGCCACAGGGCGCGCAGGTCCTACACGCTTGACGAAATGGCGCGCCGTCTTGGCTCGCTCCACGATGAACACCTCGAGCCGCCGTACCACCGCCAGTGTCGGCGCCGGCAGGGTATCGAGTGCATCCTCTGCAATGGGCGTGGGTATGAGGTAAAGAGCCAAGGGCGGAAGGGAGTAACTGGGTAAAAGATGCTAAACAAACGCCCAAAAGTACTGCCCTGCTGCCGATTTGTACTTTTGCCCCTCGCTGAAGCAGCCCACTACAGGGCGCCAGTATTTTTCACCGCTGTGGAAACCTTCACGATAAAGCTGCCGGTCTTTGAAGGCCCATTCGACTTGCTCCTGTTTTTCATCGAGCGAGACGAACTGGATATTTACAACATCCCTATTGCGCGTATTACGAAGGACTTTCTCGACTACCTGCACCAGATGCAGGCGATGAACTTAGATGTGGCGTCAGAATTCATCGTCGTGGCGGCCACGCTCATGCGCATCAAGGCGAAGATGCTGCTGCCGCGTAAGACATACGACGAGGAGGGCAACGAGATTGACCCCAGGCAAGAGCTGGTCGAGCGCCTGATGGAGTACAAGCGCTACAAAAGTGTGCTCGATGAGTTGCGCCGCTTGGAAGAAATGCGGGCGTTTATGTCGCCGCGCGGCTACGCCAGTGCAGAGCTAAGCCAACTGGCCCAGAGGGCGCTGGCAGATGCCGAATGGGAGAGCCTGTCAGCCTACAAGCTTCTGCGCGCGTTTACGCGGCTGATGGAGCGCTTCGAGGAGGCGCAGCGGCGCAAGCGCGTGCACACGGTGTACAACTACAACTACACCATCCAGGGCCAGCGCGAGTATGTGCGCAGTCGGCTGCGTCCGCGCGAGCAGACGCCTTTCGAGGAGATTTTTCTCGTGTTGGAAAACCGTATCCACGCCATCGTTACCTTCTTGGCGCTGCTGGAAATGCTCAATGCGCAAGAGGTCATCCTCGTGCAAGGCGAAGGCGTGAACAACTTTTGGCTTATGCTACCCGATGAGGCACCGCCTGCAACAGAAGAAAGCAGCGGAGGGTAAGCCTGTGGGTGGGAAGCAGTATTACAACGCAGAAGGATGCTGCACCCATTTCAATAGCGGCTGCCCCATTTGCTTTCGCGATGTGGCAGCGCTGTCAGCTGGCGTTTGTGCTCCAGATGAAGGCGCAGGGCTAAGCGCGCTGCTACGGAGGCAGCAGCGGCTTGCTTTTGGTAGAGCGCTTCAGCGGTGTAATACTTCGAGATGAAACCCGTATCGAAGTTGCCCTCTACAAAGGCCGGGTGCTCCATGACGAAGCGGCCGAAGGGCAGTGTGGTGGCTACGCCCTCGACCTCGTATTGGTCAATGGCTTCCTTCATGCGCTGGATGGCCTCGGCGCGGCTTTGGCCGTGCACGATGAGTTTGGCCAGCAGGGGGTCATAGAAAATAGGTACCTCCATGCCTTCCGAGTAGCCGTCGTCCACGCGGATGCCCGGTCCTTGAGGAGGTCGGTAGCGGGTCAGGGGGCCAGTGGAGGGCAAGAAGTTGTTCAGCGGGTCTTCGGCGCAGACGCGCAGCTCGATAGCATGGCCCTGAATTTTGAGGTCTTCTTGCCGGAAGGGCAGGGCTTCTCCGCGCGCCACGCGGATCTGCCATTCCACTAGATCTAGGCCTGTGATGAACTCCGTAACTGGGTGCTCCACCTGCAGGCGCGTGTTCATTTCGAGGAAGTAAAAGTTCCGGTCGGCATCCATGAGAAACTCTACGGTGCCAGCGCCTGTGTATTGGCAGGCGCGCGCCACGCGCACAGCAGCCTCGCCCATGGCGCGGCGGATTTCGGGCGTAACGATGACACAGGGAGCTTCCTCTACGACTTTTTGGTGTCGTCGTTGCACCGAGCACTCGCGCTCGAACAGGTAGAGTACATTGCCATGCGTGTCGGCCAAAACCTGGATTTCAACGTGGCGCGGAGCGGTAACGAATTTTTCGATGAATACTGAGCCGTCGCCAAAGGCTGAGAGTGCCTCTGAGACGGCGCGCTCCATTTGTTCTTGCAGGTCTTCTTCGCGCTCTACGATGCGCATGCCTTTGCCGCCGCCACCAGCGCTGGCTTTGATAAGGATGGGATAGCCTACTTGGCGTCCGATAGCTCGGGCCGTTTCGATGTCAGTGATGGCTTCTTCAATACCCGGCACCATGGGCACATCAAAGCGTTTGGCGGCTTCCTTGGCGGCCAGCTTACTGCCCATCATTTCGATGCTTTCGGGCGAGGGGCCGATAAAGATCAGCCCGGCTTCTGCTACTTGACGGGCAAAGGCAGCATTTTCACTCAGGAAGCCGTAGCCCGGGTGGATAGCGTCGGCACCGGTGCGGTGGGCAGCATTTAGGATCTTATCGGCCATCAGGTAGCTCTGGGCCGAGGGTGGCGGGCCGATGCACACGGCCTCATCGGCAAAGCGCACATGTGGAGCGTGGCGGTCGGCTTCGGAGTACACGGCGACGGTCTGGATGCCCATGCGGCGGGCCGTGCGCATGACGCGCAGGGCGATTTCTCCTCGGTTGGCGACGAGTATTTTTTTCATAAAGAGCGGCGTGTTTTAGCAGGCAGACCACTGTGCGCAGAAGTAATCGAAGAGCTGTCGAGTGCGCTCGGTGGTCAAGGGTGTGCCCGCAAAAATGCGAATAGGTTGAATGCCTCGGACGGCATTGGTGAGGAAAATTTCATCTGCAGCCTGCAGCGCGTCTGGGGTAGTGGGCCGTTCTTCGACCTGGATGCCTGCTGCAGCGGCGATTTCCAACAGCCATGCGCGCATGACGCCAGCCACGCAACCTTCGTTAAGCGGCACGGTGTGTAGTGTATCGCCTGACCACCAGAAAAGGTTGCTCGTTGTGGTCTCGCATGCGCGGCCGAAGCAGTTGAGCAGCAGGGCCTCATCCCATCCGAGGGCTTGGGCTTCGCGCGCTGCGGCGACGTAACGGGCTGCATTCAGCGTTTTGAGGTTGGAGTACGCATCTACGGGCAGCTGAACAGAGGTGCAGGTGCCAAGTGTCAGGCCGGCATTAAGCCACTCGAAAGCAGGGCCAGCAAGTGGCTCGGCAGTTATTAAAAAATGAGTTTGGTTCGCCGTTGGGCAGTAATGGCCTCCGGCGGCGCGCCAAACGGTGAGGCGAATGCGTGCATTGAGCGGCGCGACGGACAGGATGTTTTTTTCCCAAAAAAAATGGCTCCACTCTGACGGAATGGCAAAGCCCAGCAGGGTAAGCCCGTGGTGAAGCCGCTCCCAATGGCGCTTTAGCAAAGGGATTTTTCCATCCGACACGCGCATGGTCTCGAAGAGGGCGTCGCCATAAAATAGGGCGCGTTGCGCGGTAGCCAGCGCCTCGGGCAGGTGCTCCAACAGCTGGCCGTCCCAGTTGACTCGCATACGGTGGTCTAATAGCGCTTTACCGACTCAATGATGTACAGCGGCCGGTTTTTTATCTCTCGGTAGATGTGCGACAGGTAGATGGACATCAGGTAGAGATTGAGGCAGGTGATGGCAAAAAAGGCGGAAATGAGCACGACCAAGTAGGCCCATCCGGGTACCGTCTTGTAGTATTGGCCGAAGATGTCCACGTTGGTCAGGCGGACTTTAATAGCGTTGTAGGTGGCCACACCGGCGACGGCGCAGGAGAGGAGGAAGATCCAGCCCAGCAAGGCATTGAGGAAAGAGGTGAAGGAGGTAATGGCGACCAAGGCATTTCTGAATTGCTCGCCAAAGGTCATTTCCGGGTCGGGTTCCAAGCTTTTGGGCACATCTACAGCCGTAGTGTTGTAGCCCACAAGAGCGTATAGGGCTTTGAGATAGTGGCTGTTTTCGCGCAAGCGCAACAGCGAGTTGAGGGCGCGCCGGCTAATGATGCGGGTGTGGTGGGCGCGCGGGTCTATGCGAAGGTTGGAGTAGCGCTGCAGGATGCCGTAAAACAGGCGATACAGCAGGTGATAGTGCAGGGGAAGGCGCCTGTGCGGGGCGCGCAGGTAGACGATGTCGAAACCTTCCTGGGCCTTGTCCCACAGGAGCCGCACCCACTGTGGGCTGTCGGCAAAGGAGAACTCGAATATTACGGCGTAGTCGCCATTGGCGCGGTCAAGGCCGGCCATGATGGCGTTATCGCGGCTCACGGGTGCGCTAAGGTTGAGCAGGAAGATGTGTTGGCGAAGCGCTTGGGGAAGCGGCTCGATGGCCGCATCAATGGCTCGGCGGTCGCAGTGGTTATTGATGAGGACGAATTCAAAGTCGGTAAAATGGGCCGACAGTTCAGCGTACAGCCCTGTGAGCCAATCAGCTAAATGATCGATATTTCGGTGCGTATGGAGTATTCCGATGACCGACAGGAAAGATTGACGCATGGTTAAGTCAAGATAAAGGAGATTGGCGGTCAAAATGTGCTTTACTGCCAAGCGAAGTCGGGAGATTTTGGGCAATGCTCAAGCATTTGGAGCACTTCGGGTAGCGGAGTTATCAGTTTTCGGCGGTGTATATCTATCCAGGCGCCGTCCACGGTGATGATGGCGCAGAGGGTGCCGTCATGGCGCACGAGGTCATGCTGAAAGGAGAAACGGGCTCCGTCGCGTCGGGCTTGGGTCAGTACCAAGCCCATGTGGAGCGCGTCGCCATAGCGCACCTCTCGGCGAAAGATGGCTTCCTCCCGGAAGAGGACTGGCCCAAATCCGTGAGTGGCCAAGTATTCGATGGTCAGGCCATGGGCCGACAGGAACGCCATGCGCACGGAGGCCCCCCAGTCGTAATAGACCGAGTGGCGCACGTGCCCGTTAGGGTCCAAGTCGGCCCATCGCACGCTGACGGGTTGCTGGAAAGTGGGTACTTCCATGGGTATTTCCGAAAGAATGGGCGTAGGGCAGCCCTTGTGGTTATTGTTCTGCTGCTGTTCTGGCCAGTTCTACCATGTTCTGCAGTTCTTCCACAAGGGTATCGTTGTCGCCAGAGAAGCCCACGCTTTTGAAGCGGATGCGCCCCTGTTTGTCTAAGACGAATTTGGTGGGAATGCCCGAGACGCCGTAGGCAGCCACGACTTGGTTGTCGTTGTCCATGAGTACTTCGAAGGTGTAGCCCTTGCTGCTGATGAAGTCGCCAGCGTTTTTCTCCTTGTTGGCGGCGTTTTCCCAAGTATTCACGAAGAGGAACACGACTTCAGGGTCATTTTTGTACGAGTCTTGCGCCTTTTGCATGCCGGGGAAGGAGGCTTTACACGGGCCGCACCAAGTGGCCCAGAAGTCAATGACGACCACCTTGCCGCGCAGGTTTTCCAATTTCACTTCTTTTCCGGCGAGGTTTTTCAGGCTGAAGGTGGGCGCTGGTTGGTTAATCATTTTTTTGACCAATGCTTTTCGCTGCTGTTCGCGGGCCTTCTTTTCCAATTGGGCTAGATAGGCTTCGGCTCCGGCAGGGCTTTTGTCTTCGGCAGAGTAAAGGCGTTTGAACTGCGCCTTCATGGCTGCGTTGGCCTTGCCTTGCATGATAAAGCCCTCCAAGTGGTAGCGCAGTTCGGGAGCCTTTATCTGCTCTAAATATTGGGTGTAGCGCTCGTTGATTTCTACCTCGGCCCCCTCGGTGCATCCTACAGCCATAGCCTGGTAGCGGACAGCGGTGGGCAGGTCTCCGGTTTTGCTCAGCACAAAAGCGTAGGTGTCGGCGTACTGGGCGAAGGTGTAGCGCCGGGTTTTTTCCCAGTCGGTATTGGACAGGTAGAACGGCTTGGGTGATTGTGGGTCAGATATTTCTCGTTCGGCCCACTCTGTAGCTTCTTGGGCCATGGCGCGGGCTTGCTCTAAGTGTTCGCCTTTTTCGGCCAGTTCCCAGGCGGTGTTGTTGTAGAGGCTGGCGCGCGCCTCGGGCGTCATGCCTTTGGCATAGGTTTTTAGTTTTTCCCAATTGCGGTTGGCGAGGGCCTTATTGGCTAAAGCGCCGTACAGCTCGCCCATTTCGTGATATTCCTCGAGCGGAGAGAGTGGGAAGTCCTGCCGGTATTTCTCTACAGCTTGTTCCATTTGGGCGATATCTGCCATGGCGCGTATTTCGCGCTGCCTAAGTTGGCGGACGTAAAGGCCTTTGGGGTAGTCTTTTTTCGTGCGTTCGCGCAGTTGTTCGGCTTCGTCGGCGGCGCCCAAACGGTCGAGCAAGCGCATGATGGCGACGCGTTCTTTTTCTGGGAGCGAGTCGTTATTGGCGGCGGCTCGAAGCATGTTGAGGGCTTCCTTCTTAGCGTCATCGCCGCGTTTGACGGCCAACAGGTTGCCTACGTAAACGGAGGTGTAGGTATGCTTCAGACGGGCATCGGCCTTGAAGGCGCGCTCCAACAGTTCCAAGGCGACGTTGGGCTTTCGGTCGAGCTCCGCCAAATGGCCCCAGTCTCGATAGAGGATGGCCTGAGCAACCCAGCTAGTGGGCAGGACTTGACCCTTAGCATCGTGCATGTGGATGAAGTAGCCTTCTCCCTGGTTGTTGTCCAACTCGTCGCCGGCCTTGATAATTAGCATCAGCCCCATGGCATCAGTACCAGGGGTTACTTGGCCGTGTATCACCTGCATCTCGCGGTAAGTGTACACGGGCAGGGTGCGCATCTGGTCGGCTGCGTATTCGTACACCACTATCTCTATCGGTTCAGTGCGTTGGGCCAGCGGGCCTTTTGAGAGGGCGTATTCCAGCTGTATGGGTTTGCCGGGCTGGGGGTGTTCTGGTGTAATTTTCAGGAGGTTTGACTGGGCGCGTATCGCGCTGCAAAGCGCGAGAAGCATGAGCATTAGAAGGTGTTTTTTCATGGCGTGCAAAATGTGGTTGTGATTGGATAACGTTGTGCAAAGGACAAAAAAAGGGTAGTAAAGACGGCTTGGTGGTTGCCCTTTCAATAGCTTATTGGCTTTGTGATTTTCTTTTGGCTTCTAAGCGTTGGTTAAAGTCTTCTGCCAAAGCGCGCAATATCTGGGCGCGTTCGGTGTATTTGCGCCCTTCTTGGGGTTTTCCAGCCAATTCGAGGATGGTACCCTGCATCTCAAAAAACCGAGCAACGAACTGACAGCAGTTGGCTTGATTGGTCTGGCGCAAGCGGGAGTTTATGTTCAGCTCATAGAAAAACTTGGGAAGGTAGCCCAGGAATTCGCCCAGCAGGGCGGTGTACTCATCGTATTTTCCTTCCAACTCCAACTTTACCAAGCGTTCCGAATAATGAATGAGGTAAACCGGGACGATGTCGTTGGGGTAATAGGTAAAGTAATTGCGCTCTCGAATGCTCCACGTATAAGTAGCTGCGGCTGCAGATAGTGCCACAGTAAGTGCAAGGGCTTTCCACTTCCTTTCCAAAAGACTTTTTAAAAAGAACATTATGGTGAAAGCGGCCAGCAGGGTGATTAGCACCACAAAAGGTGTCCTATACCGCCCTACACTAGTGCTCAGGAATAGCGGTAACGCACTAACAGCCAACATCCAGAAATAAGGGATAAAAGAGCGGCGCAGATGCCAAAAGCCCAGTACTATGCCGACTAACCCCAAAGGCGCTACCCAATAATATGGCGCTGGCAAAGCTGCCAGTGTCGGTGAAAATTGGCAGTACATGTAATAGCTGATGTTGTTCGAGATTTCCATCCAGACAAAAAGACTCGCCAGTTTTTCTCGATACACTCGCCATAACTCCTCTTTGGACTCAAATGCAGAAAGGCAAACAGGCACAGCCGCCAACAGCGAGCCACCACTTTTGTCTAAAAGATCTACGGTGGTCTTCAAGTCCCAAAAGTTTGGCTCCAAAGGATGAGCTGTGGGGCCATTGTAGGACACGTAAATAATGGCACCCGCCCCTGAAAAAGCCGTAATGGGCGCGCCCACCTTGGCGTTTCGGTAAAAGAGCGGAGAAAGCGTCAGCATCCAACTGGCCACAACTGCGCCAAGCGTTCTCCACGCCGCTTTCTTGTCCTTAGAGCGCAGTTGCCAAGCCAACCATGCAAATGCCGGAAGCCAGAAAAGTACGAAGTACGATTGGTTAAGCATCGAAAGCCCAGCCACAATGCCCAATGCTATGCCACCGGTACGGCTCGGTTGCTGCAGCACTGCTGAATAGGTGAACAGCGAGAGCACCGTCAGGAAGGCCGTAAGAGTAGAGCGCAACAAGGTCATTTCGTACACCATGATTGGCCCAGATAGCATTACCAGCACGGCACCTAACAAACCAGCCAGCGAGCCAAAGAGCATGCGCCCCAGCCAGAAAACCAGCACATTCAGCAGGACCCCCAGTAGCATCTGCCATAGATATACCCAATGCGGGGCTGATCCGAAAATCTTGTAAGTAATGGCGATTAAATAGGCGTATAAGGGGTCTTGGTAAAATGTCTTACCACCCAGCAAGTCTGACATGTAGGCTTTTCGGGCGGCCAGCGTGTCAACGCCTGCCACGCCCAAGCTGTCCGTTTTCGGGAAGCGCTCGTAGTATGCGGATGCTTTCTCTGGATAGCGCTCCAGCATAGCCTGCGCAACCTCATCGTGCCAAGAGTGGTAGGGTTGCATCGCGGTGTCTAAGAGCCAGTCGCCCGAGGCCAAACGCTTAGCTACAGCGTCGTAGAATTCCATATCGCTGCTGTTCCACGTGTGTAGCGTGCTGGCAGGAGACTGGCGCGCCTCCTGGAAGTATCCGTAGCGCAGGAGAGCCGATACCAAAAGAATAAATGCCGAAATCCACCACTTGTACTGCTCCATCTTTTTCTCCCACCGCGCTAAGAAGTGGGTTGGTGGTAAATGAGCAGAAGCAGATCGGACTGAGGAAGTGCTCGTTTTTTTGCTACCTTTTTTCGCCTGTTTCGTCATGGGATTCTATTTAGAGGAAATGGAGGGTCGAAGTGTCATTGCTCTTGCAATAATTAAAGGTCAAGTATCCAGCGGCAGGCGAATGTCGGAAGAAAAAACAGGGCAGAGTGTGTTCGCCGCTCGAAATTCGCACTTCTGAAGTGTTTGAGCACCCGAGATAGGAATACGTGCACCTCATGCGCATACTGTATCACCCAGCGGTTTTGGCCCACGACACGGGCGTCATGCATCCGGAGTCTCCGAGGCGTATCGCGGCCTTTGGCCCCTTGGAGACAGTGCCCCTCCAGCCAGAAGTGGAGGAAGAAATCTATCGGGTTCATCGCCGTTCGTACGTGGAGATGGTGCAGCGGGCTTGTGCTTTGGGTCTGCCGTTGGATGGCGATACGCAGACATCGCCCAGCAGTTATGAGGCAGCGCTGGCGGCGGTGTCCCTTACACTTCAGGCAATGGAAGGAGGCGACTTTGCGCTGGTGCGTCCGCCGGGCCATCACGCCTATGCTGATCAGGGGCGTGGCTTTTGCTTGTTCAACAACATCGCCATTGCTGCTAAAAAGGCTGCCGATGCTGGCCTGCGTGTGCTTATTCTGGATTTTGATGGGCACTTGGGCGACGGTACCATGGATATTTTTTACCAAAATCCTCAGGTACTCTACTGGTCACTGCATCAATACCCAGCCTATCCGGGCAATGGCTCTCCCATCGAAATCGGACGCGATGCGGGCTGTGGTTTTACCATTAACTGCCCTTTACCGGCCCAAAGTGGCGACGATATTTTCCAACACGCGGTGGAGTATATGTTGCCCATAGCCATGCAGTTTCAGCCTGATGTGGTGGCCGTATCTGCGGGCTTTGATGCGCATCGCTTCGACCCGCTGCTGCAATTGCGAGCTACTCGCCATTTTTACTATTGGATAGGGCGCCTGTTGCGGCAGACCTTTCCTCAGCAGCGCCTCTTCGCAGTGTTGGAAGGTGGTTACAACACCGACGAGCTGCCGCACAACGTGTACAGCTTTATTGCCGGCGTCAATGGAGAAACATCGGTCGCCCAGGAAACACCCACGACCTCGAGCCGACGGGTGTGGGAGATGTACGAACTGTACCTGCACCAAGCCGCCGCAGCATTGTCGAAGTACTGGAAACTTTAGGCGCACATGAAGCAGGTACTGGACAAGTTTTTCTTCCCCCGTTCGATAGCCGTCGTTGGTGCTACGGAAAAGCAAGACAAGATAGGCAGCGTCGTCGTGCAAAACCTGCTTCAGCACGGCTACTCGGGCAAGGTATATGCCGTAAACCCGAAATACCGCCGTGTCCATGGTGTTCGGTGCTATTTGGGGCTGAAGCGCCTACCCGAGGCTCCGGACTTGGTGGTATTTGCCTTGCCAGCTGCCTACGTGCCGGCGTTGTTGAAAGACTGCGCCGCATTAGGCTCCACCTGCGCCTTAGTGCTTTCGGGTGGCTTTCGACAGCGAAACACTGCAGACGAGCAGCGGCTCTTGCGCCATTTGAAAGAAGAGGCAACCCAGTGCGGAGTGCGCCTCATCGGTCCAGATGCGCTGGGGTTGATGACGCCGGCCATTGGCCTCAATGCTTCTTATGCGCCGGCGATGCCACAGAGCGGCCGCTTGGCTTTCATTTCTCAAAGCAGCACTTTGGGTGCGGCTGTGCTCGATTGGGCGGTGGAGAAGGGCGTAGGTATTAGCCATTTCGTCTCGGTAGGCGACATGGCCGACATCGGCGTTGACCAGCTGATAGACTACTTCGGAACCGATAGCAGCACGGCTTGCATTCTGCTGTATTTGGAAAGTCTGAGTCAGGCTCGGCGCTTCATGAGCGCAGCAAGGGCCTTCGCGCGCTCGAAGCCCATTATCGTGCTCAAGGCAGGCGTTAGCCAGTCGGGGGCCAAGGCAGCCCTACTTCATGCCGGAGCCATGGCGGGCAACGATGCTGTTTTTGAAGCGGCTTTTCGGCGTGCGGGTCTCTTGCGCGTTCAGACGGTGCAAGAGTTGTTTGACTGCACCCAGGCGTTGGCGCTGCAACCCTTGCCCGCGGGCAATCGGCTGGCTATCGTAACCAACGCCGGCGGCCCGGCCATTCTGGCTGTGGATGCCTTGGAAGGGCGTGGCGGGGTATTGGCTCCCTTACAACCAGACACCTTGCGCTCTTTGGAAGGTACACTGCTGCCTGATTGGAGCGGAGCTAACCCCATTGACCTGACAGGGCTGGCTACCCCTGAGCACTACCGGGCTGCATTACGCGCCTGTTTGCAGGATGCTAATACCGATGCTGTGCTGGTCATCCTGACGCCGCAGAGTCTCACTGATGCAGAGGCCGTGGCTCACGTGGTTGTGGAGGAAAGCCGAAATACGGCAGGAAAACCCGTCTTTACCGCTTGGATGGGCCAGCGCAGGGTGCGGGCTGGTCGTCAAGTGCTGGAAGTGGGCAAGATACCCTGGTACCCTTTTCCTGAACGCGCAGTGGTAACCATGTTGCACATGACGGATTACCGGCGTAACTTGGAGATGCTTTACGAAACTCCGCCCGACTTGCCTATTGACTTGCCCGAGATCAACCGCTCTGCAGCGCGCGGGGTACTGGAGGCTGTGCGTGCCACGGGGCGCGTACATTTGGAAGAGTCCGAGGCTCGGCGCCTGCTAGCTTGCTACGGCATTCCGGTCAACACCGCCTATTTGGCCCGAACGGAAGACGAGGTGGCCGCCATTATGCGAAACTTGGGCGGGCCGGTAGCGCTGAAAATCGAGTCGCCTGACATCTGGCACAAGTCCGAAGTACACGGAGTGCGCTTGGGTATCGAAACCGAGTTCGGAGCGCGTCAGGTGTTTCGTTTCCTGATGGAAAATGTGCGCAAAAAGCGCCCAGATGCGCGCATCACAGGAGTAACCATCGAGCGCATGGTCAACGTGCAGTACGAGCTGCTCATCGGCTCTTTCAAGGATCCCACTTTCGGGCCTGTTATCGTGTTTGGGCTGGGCGGCGTAGCTACTGAGCTTTGGCGCGACAGAGCCATAGGTCTGCCGCCGCTCAACCTGGCCTTGGCGCGCCACTTGGTGGAGGGCACGCGTATTGCCCAGCTACTGCGAGGGTTTCGTCATCTGCCGCCAGCGCCAGTACAACAGCTCTACGATGTCTTGGTGCGCTTTGCTTATTTGCTTATGGACTTTCCCGATTTGGCCGAGATTGAAATTAATCCTTTTGCCATTGGCCCTGATGGCGGTGTAGCCTTAGATGCCGCGGCATCCCTCGCACCAACACCCTCGCTCCAACGCGACCCTTACGAGCACCTGTGCATCCAACCTTACCCTACTCAATGGATAAGAAAGGTGGAGCACCCGCGCAGCGGCCGGAGCATTCTGCTGCGTCCCATTCGCCCTGAAGACGAGCCGCTGGAGGTGGAACTCATCCAGAGAACCTCTCGGGAAAGTCTCTATTTCCGCTTTTTTGGATTTACGCCGGGCATTGACCACAAAATGCTGGCCCGCTTTACTCACATTGACTACGACCGCGAGATGGCCATTGTAGCCGTCGTAGAGGAAGACGGCAAGCCACAGATCATCGGCGTGGTGCGCATCGTCGGCGACGCTTGGCGCGAGCAATGCGAATACGCTATCCTCGTCGCCGACGCATGGCATGGACAAGGAATCGGGAGCCTGCTGACTGATTACATCATCGAAATCGCACGCGCGCAAGGGTATCGCCGCATCGTGGCCACATTTCTCAAGACCAACACTGCGATGCGCCGCCTCTTCGAACGCAAGGGCTTTACCATTCGCCCGGGCGATGGCGCCGATCACGCCGAGCTGCCGCTGCATTAAACCTTCTCGCCCGCTTCAGGCCGCTTCCAGCACATGACAAAGTCATTCATGAAAAAACCTTCGCCGATATCGAAATCGGCGCATCGTTCGATGCGAAAACCGACCTTGAAGTAAAAGTTGATGCTCTTGTAGTTCTGCCGGTTTACTGTTAGGCGTATTTCCCGGGCATCGGGATACTGCTCGAGAAGGCACTCGAAAGTCTCCGCCCCCAAACCTTGCCTTTGCCTTTCGGTATCTAAATAGAATTTGTGAATGAAGTACTGGGCCGGGGCTGGCTGACTTATGGCAATGAAGCCAATAGCTTGCTCGGCAGCGTCGCACACCAGCCAAAACGCCACGGCCTCTTCGGTCATTTGGCGGCGGAGGGCATCGGCGCTGTACATGCGCCCGAGCATGTAAGCGATCTGCGCCTCAGAGATGATGCCCGGATAATGCGCCCACCAAATGCGATGGGCCAGGGTTTGGATGGTCGGAATATCGTGGGGAGAGGCTGGCTTCAGGCTAATTCTTCTTGGCATTTAGCAACTCCAGCACGCGTTTGGTGATATCTAGGCTGTCGTTGGCATAGAGCACCTGACCTCCACCTTTAGAGTAAGAGAGGATGAAATCGTAACCGATTTGGGCTTGCAGGCTGCGCAATTGCGCTTCCACGTTGGCCATGAGTTCGTTCATAGCCTTTTCGCGCTCTTCAGCCAACTGTTGCCCGAGGCGCATTTCCTCCTGAGTGAGTTTTTGTTGGCGTTCTGCCAGCGCTGCGTATTCCTTCTCCAGCAGGGCAGGAGGCACGGTGCCGCTCTCGTACTTTTTCTGGAAGGCCTCCAAATCGCGCATGAGGGCTTCTTTCTTGTTGTTCAGGTTGCGCTCAGCGTTCTGGATGCGCTGCTCAAGGGCTTTCTTCTGTTGCTTGAGCCATTCGTAGTTGGCATCGAGCGTGTCCACATTCACGTAGGCGATGCGTACACCGCGCTGGATGGGCGCTACGGCCTCCTCTGAGGCAGATGCTACAGATGTAGGTGCAGCGGCGGGCTTTTGGGAAAAATGCAGGTAGTACAGGTAGCCAATAGCTATTAGAAGTAGCACTTGCAGTGCTAAGGAAAGTTGTTTTGGCATAAGACGATTTTCTTCTGTTGTCATACGTGCAGCGCCCTCGAATGACGCGCGGGCTGTTATTCAAAATTTGCTGGCGAAGGTCGGAATTTTGACAATAGCCCAGGCCTAATAACCACAACTCGAAACCAAAGTACTCACTTGAGCGAGTAGTTGCTTTAAGAGGGCGACTCTGAAAGAGGCTAAAAACTTCTTGGTGCCGATGCTGGTTTGTTGGCTATAAATGGCAAAATAGCTGCAACAGGGCCAAAAAATTGCCCGATAAGCACACCATCTTCAGACATTTTAACACCTTCGCGCAGTGAAATTTTTAACCAAAACAACAACAGCATTATGACAGAACGACCGTGGCTAAAGTTGTACCCAAAGGGCGTGCCCGCCAATATTGACCCCGACGTTTATCCGCGTCTGACCGATATGCTGGATGCGTGCTTCAAAAAGTACCGCGATCTGCCGGCGTTCATTTTCATGGGTAAGGTGCTCACCTTTGGCGAAGTGGATCGGCTCAGCAATCAGTTTGCGGCCTATCTCCAGTCGCGCGGGTTGGAGCCTGGCGACCGCATCGCCCTGATGATGCCCAACATCATGCAATACCCTATTGCCCTGTTCGGTGCTTTGCGCGCAGGGCTTATCGTGGTCAATACCAACCCGCTGTACACACCGCGCGAAATGCGCCACCAGTTTATGGACTCAGGCGCCAAGGCCATTCTGATTGCAGAAAACTTTGCCCACAACTTAGAGCAAATCATCGGCGAAACACCCATCAAGATGGTCATCCTCACCAGTATTGGCGAGATGCTCGGCCTGAAGGGGGCTATCATCAACTTCGTGTTGCGCCGCATCAAGAAAATAGTGCCTAAATACCGCCTAGAGAACACAGTTACCTTCAGCGAGGCCCTGAGCCAAGGGCGCAAGTTCACCGTAAAGCCACACACTTCTGGCCCCGACGATACCATTATCTTGCAGTACACGGGCGGCACCACTGGCGTATCGAAAGGCGCCATGCTGACCAACCGCAACTTGGTAGCCAATATGGAGCAGATCCGCGCTTGGCTCGCTCCGGTCATGCCCGAAGGCAAGATGATGGTCCTTTGCCCACTGCCCCTATACCACATCTTTGCCTTTACGGTCAATTGCCTGGCCTTCATGTCAGTAGGCGGATGCAATGTACTTATCGTCAACCCGCGCGACATCAAGTCCGTCATCAAAGAGTGGGCTAAGCACAAGCCTAACGTATTCACCGGCGTCAACACCCTGTATAATGCCCTGCTCAACCATCCAGATTTTCCAAGTTGGACTTCAGTAACTTGCGCGTCTCCGTAGGCGGCGGCATGGCCGTACAGCGCGCCGTATGGGAGCGATGGCTGCAGGTAACGGGCACCCCACTGGTCGAAGGCTACGGCCTCACCGAGTCCAGCCCAGTGCTATGCGTCAACCCCGTGGACGAGAACAACCGCTGCGGTTCCATCGGTTTGCCGGTGCCCTCCACCGATGTGCGCATCGTGGATGAGCAAGGAAATGTACTGCCCCCCGGCGGCATAGGCGAAATACAGGCCAAAGGCCCCCAGATCATGAAAGGCTACTGGCAGCGCCCCGAGGCAACGGCCGAAGTCATTAAGGACGGCTGGCTGTGCACCGGAGACATCGGCAAGATGGGTGAAGATGGCTTCTTCTACATCGTGGACAGAAAGAAGGACATGATCCTCGTCTCCGGCTTCAACGTCTATCCCAACGAGGTGGAGGATGTCATCGCCCTACACCCGAAAGTGTTGGAGGTAGCCGTGGTCGGCGTCCCCGATGAAAAATCCAGCGAAGCCGTGAAGGCCTTCATCGTCAAGAAAGACCCGAGCCTGACGGCAGAGGAAATCATCGCCCACTGTCGCGAACAGCTCACCCCTTACAAGGTGCCCAAGCATGTAGAGTTTCGTACGGAGCTGCCCAAGACGAACGTCGGCAAAATCCTCCGCCGGATGTTGCGCGAAGAACAAGCCGCCTCGTAGCGCCGACGCAGGACATCTCCGCCAACGTGCGAGAGATGGCGTAAAAAGCCGAATAGCTAGCCTCAGCAAGTACTATCCTCCTTTTCCTCCTCCATGTTTTTTGGGGAAAAACGGTTCCCAGCTTCGGCCCAGCTGTTGCGGGTATGGCGGGCGGGTGCGGCTGCTGTTTGCTCCCGAGCGCGTTTTCGTCCCGCTTTTGGGCCTTAATAATGGCGCGACGGCGGCCTCGCGTCTCCGCGCACGCCAAAGTGCGGAAGCACCCATTTGCTGCTACGTCATTAACCGAGGCCCAATGCGGGACGGGCACCAAAGGCTCGAGCCAAGGCCGCAGGGCTAACCCGTGCGTACAGGAGCTGAGCAAGGGCTTTGTGCGCCGTTTTTCCCAAAAGACGACAGTCGTAGCGGCGGCGGAGCGATAGCGTCGGTGCAATGGTGAGCCGAGCCGACCCTTTGCCTCAGGCGCGGAGCCGCCAACACGCAGATCCGCTATTATTAAAGCCGAGAGCGAAGCGGGAGCGCGCTCAAGGCCCAACAGGAGATGCGCCGGTTGGGTGAAGGCTGCAAAGGTTCAGGCCGTGTGGAGGGCCGTTTTTTTACCAAAAAACGTCGTAGTGGCGGCTCTTTTAAAATCCGATTGGCCTCACAGCGCAGTACACTCCTGGTTCAGTCTTGCCTTGGTGCGTACGAATGCCCCTGCCAAGCGTAATACAATATGTAGGCGTAAGCGGGCAGCAATACTGCCTGTAGAGCTACGCGAGGGCCAACACCCTCCCATTCTGCCAGAAAGCCGTACAGCTGGGGTAAGATGGCGCCACCCACAATGCCCATGATGAGGAGCGCCGAGCCTAACTGCGTCAGGGAGCCAAGGCCGCGGATGGCCAACGGGAAAATAGCAGGCCACATTACCGCATTGGCCAAACCGAGCAGGGCCATGCACGTGAGGGCAATGTGCCCTGAAGTAAGATAGATGCCCAACGACAAAACGATGCCCAATATAGCCGAATAGCGCAGCAGTGCCTCCTGCGACAGATATCGCGGGATGAGCGCGATGCTGAGCAAGTAGCCGATGAGCATGCCGGTGAGCGTCAGGGAGGTAAAGTACTTCGTCTGGTCCACCTCGAAGCCCAGAAAGCGCCCATAAAGCACGATACCATCGCCGGCCATTACCTCTGCACCTACGTAGAAGAAGATGGCCAGGGCGCCGAGCCACAGATGCGGAAAGGCCCAGATACTGCGCTTTTGGTGTGGGTGAGGAATTGGGTCGGTCTCATCTGCAGGGTTGATGTCGGGCAAAGACGAGCGCCGGATGAACAGCGCCAACAGGGCGAGGGCGAGAGCCATGGCGATGTAGGGCGGAATGGCGCGCGCTGCCAAAGCATCGAGGAGATCCGCCCTTTGGGCTGTGTTGGCTGCAGCACTTACTTGCTCTTCTATCTCCTTGGCCTTGTGCAGCACGATGCTGCTCAGGATGATAGGGCTAAGAATGCCGGCCACCTTGTTGCAGATGCCCATGATGCTGATGCGCTGGGCGGCGCTTTCCAAAGGGCCAATGATGCTCACGTAAGGATTGGCCGCCGTCTGGAGGATGGACAGCCCCATGCCCTGCACAAACAGCCCCGCTAAAAACAGGCCGTAAGTGCGCGTTTGCGCTGCGGGTATGAAGACCAAGCAACCCACGGCCATGACGAGCAGCCCCAAGCCCATACCGTTTTTGAAACCCGTTTGCTTCAGGATGGCTGAGGCGGGCAAGGCCAGAAAAAAATAGCTCAGGTAAAAAGCCGAAGTTACCAGTAACGCCTGCCACTCGTATTGCAGATCGCAGGCGAGCTTCAGGAAAGGTATCAGCGAGCCATTGAGCCAGGTAACGAAACCAAAGATGAAGAAAAGCAACCCGATAAGCGCCATCTGGCGCCAGTAGTCGCCGGCCGGACGAGTAGCGTTGTTTTGCATAAGCACAGCAGTAGTTGAGCGGTGCAACCGAAAGGCGTTTCGGACTTTTGCACCGGGCAAAGGTAGTATCTCCATGCAGCCACCCTTGCTTTTCATTCTTCTTTTAGCACCCTCATTCACAGCCCATTTATCTTCATGCAACCCACGCTCGTTATCTTGGCTGCCGGCATTGGCTCGCGCTATGGCGGCCTCAAGCAAGTGGACAGCCTCGGCCCTAAGGGCGAAGCTATCCTAGAGTTTTCTCTCTCCGATGCTCGGCAGGCGGGCTTTGGCAAGGCCGTCATCGTGTTGCGCAGGGCCATCGAGGCCGAATTTCGCCAGCGCCTATCGGCTCGCATCGAGTCGCACATGCCGATAGAGTACGCCTTTCAGGAAATGGACACAGCTCTCGAGTGGCTGACAGAAATACCCCACCGCGAAAAACCCTGGGGCACGGGCCATGCCATTCTGGTTGCACGCTCCTGTGTTCGAGAGCCTTTTGCAACCATCAACGCCGACGATTTCTACGGTGCTGACGCCTTTCGCGTCATGGCGCGTTTTCTGCAGCAAGAGTGTGCGCCGGATTTGTACGGCATGGTTGCCTATCGCTTGGGCAATACCCTGTCTGAAAATGGCGCTGTCTCTCGAGGCATCTGTACCGTTGGCCCAGATGGCTTCCTGACCGACGTCGTCGAGCGCACCCGCATCGAGCGTTACCCGGAGGGCATCGGCTTTACCGACGATGAGGGGCGCTTGCACCTGTTAGCCGCAGATACACCTGTATCTATGAACTTTTGGGGCTTTCATCCCAGCTTATTCGCCTCGTTGGAGCAGCAGTTTCGGGCTTTCGTACAGCAAAATGCCCACAATCCTAGGGCGGAATTCTACATACCCAGCGCCGTAAGCCAATTGCTACACCAAGAGCGCATTCGCGTGAAGGTAGAAACCTGCGAAAGCCTCTGGTATGGCGTTACCTATCCGGAGGACAAGGCTACCGTACAGACTGCTTTGGCTCAGCTATACCCCGGCGGCCTGAAGCGTTGAGGTCGTTTCAGGGCAGCTCTTCAGGCACAGCCATCAGGGGTTGCAATGCGCCATTGCGCAACACCCACAGACATATAGGCTGGCCTATGGTGTCGGCGGTCAACTTTTTGTGCAGCGCATCTATGGAGGCCAGCGGCTGCTCATCGGCCCGCACGAGGACATCGCCTGGCCTCAACCCGGCCCGGTCAGCAGGGCTGTTGGGTTCCACACTCTGCACCAGCACGCCTTCTGCAATGGGTAGTTGGTGTTCCGCAACCAGACGAGCAGGCAGCGGCACGTTTTGGGCGCCAATGCCCAAATACCCACGGCGAATGCGCCCTTCCAAAATGAGCTTACCTGCAATGTACTGCACCAAGTCAGAGGCTACAGCGAAACATAGCCCTTGCGCCGGCAGAATAACGGCTGTATTAACTCCAATAACCTGACCGCGAGCGTCCACCAGTGGGCCTCCGCTATTGCCCGGGTTCAAGGCTGCGTCTGTCTGGATGACGTCATCAATGAGCCGCCCTGTCTGAGTGCGCAGCGTTCGGCCCAAGGCACTAATTACGCCCGCCGTTACAGAACACTGGAAACCAAATGGATTGCCAATGGCAATGGCGATTTGCCCTACGCGTAGGCGGCGGCTTTCACCAAAAGTTACCGTGGTAAGCCATCCGGCGCTTTGAAGTCGCACCACGGCAATGTCGGTGGCGGGGTCATCGCCAATTACCTGGACTTCGTAGGTACGCCCGTCGGATAGGGAGGCCTCGATGCGTTCTGCCCCGCTGACTACATGGCTGTTCGTAACGACTAAGCCATCTGTACTAATGATGAAACCGCTACCGCTACCTCCGACATTGGGCGCGCGTTTTTTGCTCACCTTCAGGTGTACGACTGCCGGACTGACACGCTCGGCTACTTGTACCACTGTGCGCGAGTAAGCATCGAGCGGGGTGTCATCTTCGTTACCTGCATTAGGGTTCGCAGTGTGGGTGGGGCTGTTAGGCGCCTCCGCGTATCGAAGCATTGCTTGTCTCATATTTTGCAGTACCAGCAGGTGTTTTTGCACTCCCCCTGGAGCGGCCATCTTTCACGAAAAACGGGCCAGCTCGCTTGACTTGCCATTTTGTCAGGAGAACTATTTTTGGAAAAGGTATTTTGAACTTTGAAAGGGTACATCTTTTCCGGTGAAGGCAGTTTCCCAAACCACCTGCGTTGCATTCGCCGCCACCTGCACCGCCCTCAACAAGGCCGTTTTTTTGGGGAAAACGGCTCCAGCGCTTCGGCCTGGCTTTTTGGCGCACCTGCACCTGCGGAGCTCCGGCTTGGGCCTTGAGCATGTGCCCGTCTCGCCCAAAAACGGGACGAAAACACGCACGGGGCCAAACAGGAGCCGCGCGCCCAGCCAATACGCCCACAGCAGCCGCTCCGAAGCCGGCATCCGTTTTTTCACCCCAAAAAAATGGAGGCAAGAAAGGCGACGGCAGTAGAAAGTGACCGGTTCTACTTTTCACTTATCACTTTTCACTTCAAAATGGCAGGCACTGCGGACGCTTTGGAAAATGTACCCTTTGCCAATTTTGAATAAAAAACGCGTGCTGCGCCTCCTCTGCTGGTTAATGTGGCGAGTTCAGTAACAGCATTCCCTTTAAAACCATGTTCTCTATCACTGCCATTTTTTCAGAAAAATAATCCGGAAAAGAAGGCGAGCTGCCCCGAAGCAATCGGAGCAGCTCGCGGCTGTCAATGTCTGCCAGGATGCGGCTTTTACAAGGCCTAATTGCAGCCCATCTCAATGCGAGAGAGCGGGTCGTTGTTTGGGAAGCAGTTGCCCGACATAGTGCGCTTGGGTGCGTAGCGTTCTAGATTGGGGTCATGTAAGGCATTTTCCAAGAAGGCAGTCAGGTCGTCAATCTCCTCGCGGGTTAGGCCCAAGGGGCGGAAGAAAGCTGAGATTTGGCTAGCGGGCACGTTGGGGTTTTCAGGAACGCCCTCGTTGAAATACTCCACCACCTCGCGGAGGGTGCGCTTGCTGGCGCCATGGAAGTAAAAGCCCACATCGCGGAGGTTATACAGCTGCGGTACCTTGAACTTGTACATGTCTTCTGGGCGTTTGGTGAAGCCACCGCGCCCTAGATTGCGCAGGTCGTCAGGGCCTGTACGGAAGACGTTGAAACCGCTCTGATAGAGGTCTTTGACACCGATGGCGAAGAACTGATGCGGAATGCTATTGAGCGAAGGGCTGTTGTGGCAGTTGGAGCATCCGGCCTTTCCAAAGAAGAGCAGAGCGCCGCGCTTTTCCTGTTCGGTCATGGCGTTGCGCTCGCCCTTGAGCCAGCGCTGGAAGGGAGCTTGGTTAGTAAAGATGGTACGGAAGTACGCGGCGATGGCGGCGCCGGCAGTTTCGCGGGTGTAGCGCTCGGAGGGGGGGATTTCTGGGAATGCCTTGTCGAACATTTCCGTATAGCCCAAGGCGTCCATCAGTTCCTTATTAATGACTTGGCGGTGCACTATGAGAGCTCGAGCGTTATTGGCCTCTAAGCCATGCTTGCCCTTGAAATTGATGGCGGTGAGGGTGTCCTGGTTCCAGACGGACTGGGTGCCTTCATTGACGTGGAAAGAGCCAAAGGAACCTGCCCATAGCGCGTTGGTAACATAAGCTAAGTTGATGGTGGGCAATGGGCGGGCGCCTTGAGCATCCACGTCGTTACCCGCGTACAGTGGGTGTTTGGCTCGGGCTTCGCCAGCGGTGCCAAAACCAATGGCGCCATCCGCTATGCCTTGAAAACGCCCGGCAGTGAAAGAACGGCTGGGAATGTGGCAAGAGCTGCACGAATACGTTCCCTTCAACTCCTCTTGATTGGCTTCCACACCGATGCCTGTTTCGAAGAACAGCAGACGACCCAACTCTACTTTTTCTGGCGTGATAGGGTTTTTCGGATCCTGAAAAGGTATGGCTGCGTAGTCGTCGCTTTCAGGCATGATGTACCATTCGAAAGAACCTGTGCGGGAGTGCCGGTTGAGCGCATCGGTCAGTTGCTGATCAAGGCTCCATTCCGGCTCGTGTACGCAAGCCAGCCAGTAGCTTGCGCTGGCCAGTACGAGGAAAACGGTAAGCGTCTTTTTCATAAGAGCAGAATTGTTTTTAGGTGGACTGTTAGCAGGCGCTTTTGCACACCAAAACATGTGCCGTCTAAGGGTCTTTACCACCTAAAGTGCTGAATATGTGCGAGTTTATTGCGCCTTTGTCAGCTGATTGACTGGGCTTTTTCAATTCTTTCTAAGGCTTCTGAACAGAGTGCCTGAGTTTGACGCGTCAGAGAGCGGATGTGGCTAATGGTACAGTTCTCACCATTATCAGGTGCAGCCGTACATTTGAGCGCCAAGCGAACAATGCGTAAACAAACCTTTCAGTTTTTGGCATGAAAACATCTGCGAACCAGTGGGTTAACCGCTTTTTGGCGGTAGTAGAGCGCGTAGGTAATGCGCTGCCGCATCCGGCCACGCTTTTTGCGGGCTTTGCTGTTTTTGTTGTCCTGCTCAGCGGGCTGCTTAGTTGGCTCGACCTGCGCGTCATTCATCCTGGAACGGAGAAAGAGGTGGTGGTTGTCAACCTTCTCTCTGTCGAAGGGTTGCACCGCATCCTGACGGAGATGGTCAGGAATTTCACTGGTTTTGCGCCTTTGGGGACGGTGCTGGTAGCGCTACTAGGCATCGGTATTGCTGAGGGTAGCGGCCTGATTGGTACGGCGCTTCGGTTGGTGGTGCTCAAGTCCCCAGCGCGTCTGCTGACGTTTGTCGTGGTGTTTGCGGGTGTATTGTCCAACACTGCCAGCGAAGTGGGTTATGTATTGCTGGTGCCTCTGTCTGCTGTTATTTTTCTGGCGGCGGGCCGTCATCCGTTGGCTGGCGTTGCTGCAGCGTTTGCGGGGGTGTCGGGCGGATACAGCGCCAATCTGCTGTTAGGCACGATAGACCCCTTACTGGCGGGTCTGTCCGAAGAAGCTGCGCATATCTTGCGGGCTGATTACAGGGTTAACCCGGCCTGCAATTACTATTTCATGGCTGCATCTACGCCGCTTATCGCCTTGCTGGGCACTTGGGTAACCGAGCGCATTGTAGAGCCGCGTTTGGGGCAATATGCAGGCGACGAAAAACCAGAGGAGGTAAAGCGCCTGACCTCCGCTGAGCGTCGCGGGCTTCGTTTTGCGCTGGGGGCTGTGTTGCTTTTCGCCGTTTTCCTGTTAGGTGGTTTGCTGCCAGACAGTGGTTATTTGCGCGACCCTAAGACTGGCGATATTTTACATTCGCCTTTTATGTCGGGCATTGTAGCCCTGTTGTTCATTGGTGCGGCGATGACGGGTATTGCCTACGGATGGGGAGCGGGCACCATCAAGAGCGACGCAGACGTCATGAAGGGTATGTCCAAAAGTATGGAAACCTTAGGCGCTTACATCGTGCTGGTGTTCTTTGCTGCGCAATTTGTAGCCTATTTCAACTGGACAAACATCGGTCTGATAGTAGCGGTAAAAGGCGCTGAAGCACTTAAGGCATCAGGTCTGGGCGCCATACCGTTAACCATAGCCTTCGTCTTACTGACCGCAACAGTGAATCTCGTCATGGGCAGCGCATCTGCCAAATGGGCTATTATGGCACCTGTGTTTATTCCTATGTTTATGCTACTAGGGTATTCGCCGGAATTTACCCAGGTGGCTTATCGAGTGGGGGATAGCGTTACGAATATCATCTCACCCATGATGTCCTACTTTGCGCTAATAGTGGCCCTTTTGCAGCGCTACGATAATCGAGCAGGTATCGGGACTCTTGTTGCGCTCATGCTGCCCTACACGGTTATTTTCCTCATCGGCTGGGTTTTACTCCTTATCCTTTGGATTATTCTCGAACTCCCCTTAGGCTTCGGGGCAGGAATTTACCTGTGAGAGGGAAAAGGCCACACATTTGACTTCTCATGGGCTTAATCCGCCATCTTTGCAGCAGGATCGCCGGTGGTATGTGGGCTACGGGTGGCCTTCTCTCTTTTGCGTTTCGCCATGAAAAAACTCTTTCTCCTCGACGGCCATGCCCTGATCTACAGGGCGCATTATGCCTTCATCGCACGCCCGCTATTCAATTCTAAGGGCTGGAATGTGTCGGCCATTCACGGTTTTGTGCGCATGCTGTGGGATATGTTTTTACGCGAAAAACCTACTCACATGGCCGTGATATTCGACCCACCTGATGGCACTTTTCGACACGAGCGCTACGAGCAGTATAAGGCTAATCGGGACGAACAACCCGAAGACATCTCCTTAGCTATTCCGTGGGTAGAAAAAATTGTACGTGCCATGAACCTGCCAGTGGTCATCGTGCCCAACTACGAGGCTGATGACGTCATGGGTACGCTGGCGCACCAAGCGGCGGAACAGGGCTTTGTGGTGTACTTGGTTACTCCTGACAAGGATATGGGCCAGCTGGTTACTGACCGCATCTTCCTCTACAAACCAGGCAAGCAGGGAAACGAGGCTGAGGTGTGGGGGCCTGCAGAGGTTTGCGAGCGCTGGGGCATCAGGCGTGTCAGCCAAGTGATAGACATGCTCGGTCTGATGGGAGATGCCGTGGATAACATCCCAGGAATGCCTGGTGTAGGAGAGAAAACTGCAGCACGCTTGCTGGCTGAATATGACACTGTGGAAGGTGTATTGCAAAATGCAGCACAGCTCAAGGGAAAGATACGTGAAATCGTCGAGCAGCATGGCGAACAGGCCTTGCTTTCTAAATGGCTGGCGACCATTGACTCACAGGCTCCGGTAACCTTTGATGAAAAAGCCTTCGAAGTAGAGCCTTTCGACCGCGAGGCCCTTTTGGAAATCTTCAAAGAGTTGGAATTCAGGAGCTTGGCTAATGACATCCTCAAGCATCCTTTGGCTGGTCGGCCTTCAACATCGGCAACTGCAGAAACAGCCGGGCGACAGGGATCCCTTTTTGAGACCGACAATTCGCCGGAGGCCCAAACCGAAACTGCTCGGGAGATACGCCACGCCACAAAGGACATCCACAATACCCCGCATCAATATCATCTAGCCGATACGCCATCTCGCAGAGCGGAACTGATACAGCTGCTGTTGTCTCGACCTGCCGTATCCTACGACTCTGAAACGACAGCCATCGAGCCTACTCAAGCAGACTTAGTTGGCTTCTCTTTCGCTTTCAAGCCTCACGAAGCTTGGTATGTACCTATACCTGCAGATCCCACGGAAGCTCAGGCTATTGTGGAAGAGTTTAGGCCGTTTTTTGAAAATGAGCAGATAGAAAAAATCGGCCAAAACCTCAAGTACGATGCCATCGTCCTCAAGAACTACGGGGTCGAATTGCGCGGCTTCTTTTGGGATACTATGCTCGCTCATTACCTCTTGGAGCCGGAGCTGCGCCACAACCTCAATTACATGGCCGAAACATACTTAGACTACAGCCCGGTCAAAATCGAAGAACTCATCGGTAAGAAGGGGGTAAACCAGGGCAATATGCGCGACGTACCCATAGAACAGATCAAAGAGTACGCCTGCGAGGATGCTGACCTGGCGCTACAGCTGAAGAATTACCTTGAACCCAAGTTAGAAGAGGCAGGCACCAGTTTGGTGCGTCTGTTTCAGCTGGTTGAAAGTCCCCTTGTCAAGGTGCTGGCCGATGTGGAATTTGCCGGCGTGCGCATTGATGTGCCCTTTTTGCGACAATACTCTCAGGAGCTACAGCAGGCCATACAGTCTTTAGAGCAGAAGATTTTGGAAGAGACTGGCTTCAAGTTCAACGTGTCCAGTCCAAAACAAGTGGGTGAGGTGCTCTTCGACCGCTTAAAAATTCCTTATCCAGGCAAAAAGATGAAAAGCGGGCAATACTCTACGGATGAGGAAGTGCTTTCTTCGCTGGCCGCAGATTACCCTGTTTGCGCGGATATTCTGCAACACAGGGCCTTACAAAAGCTGCGCAGTACGTATGTGGATGCTTTGCCGGCGTTAGTCAATCCGCGCACTGGGCGCGTGCATTCGTCTTTCAATCAGGCATTAACCGCTACAGGTCGGTTGAGCAGTCAAAACCCCAACCTGCAAAACATTCCCATCCGAACACCAGAGGGGCGGCGCGTGCGCGAGGCTTTCATCCCGCGCGATGAGAAACATCTTATCCTTTCAGCGGACTACTCGCAAATAGAACTGCGCCTTATTGCCCACATGAGCCATGAAGAAGCCATGCTCGAGGCCTTCCGGAACAATCAAGACATTCACCAAAGCACTGCCGCTCGTGTATTCGGGGTACCACTCGAGCAGGTAACACCAGAACAGCGACGCGCAGCCAAGACCGTGAACTTCAGTATCATCTACGGCGCTGGTGCAGTGAACCTAAGCAACCAACTGGGTATCAAGCGCTCTGAGGCTAAAGAACTCATTGACAACTATTTTGCCCAGTACCCTGGGCTAAAACACTACATGGAAAATATTGTGGACTTCGCGCGCAAGAATGGCTATGTGGAAACCCTTCTGGGCCGCCGCCGCTATTTACGCGATATCCATAGCCGTAACAATATGAACCGCAGCATGGCGGAGCGAATGGCCATCAATACTCCCATTCAGGGCACTGCGGCTGACCTCATCAAGGTTGCTATGGTCAATATCTGGAAAGCCATGCGAGCTGCGGGCATGCGGTCGCATCTTATTCTTCAGGTCCACGACGAGCTCGTATTTGACGTACATCAGGACGAACTCGACGCTCTAAAGGCCTTAGTTAGGGAGAAAATGACCTCCGCCCTGCCTGATCTACGTGTACCTATTGTGGTTGAGATGGGGGTTGGTAAAAACTGGCTAGAAGCGCATTAAAAAACCGCGCCCCTTCTTTTCAGGAACGCGGCTTTACACGTCAGGCCCGCTTTTGCGCAGCTCTTTTTCTATCGCTTTAGCATTTTAATTGCTCGCCACTCTTCGGCGTATTCCGAACGAATGCGCACTGCGTAGGCTCCTTTGGGGAGGTCGTATACTGGAATGGCTTCTTCTCCGTAAACCCAAACATCGCGTTTGATGGAGCCGTCCAGTCCAACAATCTGTATTTGCTGCCACTCATTGCCTTCACCCGAACGCACGCGAATCCAATCCGTTGCAGGGTTGGGGTAGATGCTTATAGCATATTGCGCTTCGACATCAGAGGCTTCCTCTGTCGTGCTCGTCGTCAATCCGCCAAACAGCCAAAGGTAGGCTTCTGGATATTTCTTCTGCCAAAAGGAAATCACCGAGCGACCTTCTGCGGGTACTTGAAGAGATACCTCATTGTCATTAAAACCCACTTGATAGAGAGTATTCACTATATTTTGAACTCCTTGGATAATGTAGGGAGCTTCCTGGCCACCAACCATAAAATACATTTTTATGGAGCTTTGCTTGCCTTTACCCAAAATATGGTTTTTAAGAGGGATTTCGGAAAACCAAAATGAAGGCGAGAAAAGCAAAACTTTTGAAAACACATGTTGGTACTCCGTAGCGCCGTAAAGAGAAATAAGCGCTCCAAAGCCGCTGCCACCAATACCCGTGTACTCTCGGATAGGGTTGGTGCTGAAATGCTGATCAATAAAAGGTTTTAGCGTGTTGACGATAAAAGTCATGTAAGCAGCTCCTTGACCGCCCACCCCGTAGGTCGTATTGAGCCAAGGGGAATACTCGTTCATCATATTCACGCCCCCTCCCTCGATGCCTACAACGATACAACCATAATTGCCCTCTGTTACCAACTTATCCAGTGTCTCATCTACTTCCCATTCGTCCTGAGTAGCGCTCTTTTGGAAAAGCGTTTCCCCTTCTTGCAGGTACAACACCGGGTACTTCTTGCCTACCTGGGTGTAATAATTGGGCGGTAGGTAGACACAAATGCGACGGGTGCGATTGAGTTGGGGCATATGAAAAGAGTCCTCAACCACAGCCACCGTTCCTTTTTTATCGTTATTAAAGGCGGTTTGGGTACTCACACGCCAGTTGCGAATATCCACCAGCACGGTCTGCGCCTGTCCCTTGTAATTTACTACATGTACTGCCTGATATTCGCCGGTTTCGTTACCTTCTGCCACGCCCCAATGACCGCGCGTAAAAGTAAAATGAACTGGACCTACAGGTGGCTGAATTTTGATCTGGTATCTCCCGGAGCCAATGCGTTCCAGCTTCGTCGCTGGCTCAGCCGCCAACCAGTTGTTGAACGAACCAGAGAGGTAAATAATCTCCCCCATGGGTGTGTTGGTTGGCACAGAATTCACCACGATGGTGAGCTCTGCCTTGAGCCAGAAAGGAACCAGGGCTAAAACCCAGAGAAGTGTACAACGAGTGAAGTAGAGTTGGTTCATAGCGCCAAATTCTCGTTTTCTCAAGTGTGAAAATTGGCGGGAGGCAACTGCCGATTAAAACTCTTTTCATCGGAAACGTGGAGTCTGGGAAAATTGGCCCGGTTATTGGTCTAAATAGTACGTAATGATTTTTCCTTATCTGGGTAGCCCTCGGCTGCGTTCCCTTCGCATCAGCAATCTTCCTGAGCTACCATTGCCTGCTTTAGCGGTATTTTCTCCCTTCATGGTACTGGAAATTCTTCAAAAAAGAGCTTCATGCACCTATGCTCAGCCTACTTGTGTGGGGGTCGGCAAAGGCGGGATGGAAACGGAAAGCCAATTAAAAAAGGCGTTTCAAAATCGTCTTGGAGGGGGGAGGTGCCTACATCTGGCAGAGGAGATGGAAAGGATGGAGGCGGTTGTCAATTCGCGTTGCTAAAGTCGGTCAAATTCAAATGGCTGTGTGCGCATTCGACAAATGCAGTGAAAATAGGACTAAATAACCAGCTCAGATGTCTGAACTAGAATTTAATCCTTGGATAACCAAGCACATACGTCAGGTGTATGACAACCCCTGGATCCAGGTAACACACCGCGACGTCATCACCCCCTCTGGTAATGCAGGCATCTACGGCGTAGTGCACTTCAAGCACGTGGCCGTTGGTGTAGTCCCCGTGGATGAAGCAGGTTACACTTGGCTGGTGGGGCAATATCGCTATACGCTCGACCAGTACAGCTGGGAGATCCCTGAAGGTGGCGGTCCAGAGGGTGAAATGCCGCTGACCACGGCGCAGCGAGAACTGCTGGAAGAAACCGGTCTTCGCGCTAATAGGTGGACCAAACTACTCGACCTTCATCTGTCTAATAGTGTTACCGACGAACGCGGTGTGGCTTTTTTGGCCCAGGAATTGGAAGTAGGAAAGGCACAACCAGAAGACACGGAAATGCTTCAGATACGCCATATCCCGTTATCCGAAGCCATAAGCATGGTACTGAGGGGAGAAATCACCGATGCGCTATCCGTAGCGGCCCTACTCGCTGTCAATGAGTGGAAAAGGAACGGAAAACTGAAGTTTTAGCGATTTCTAAACGATTGAACGCAACCCGCTGATTATCAAATACCACAGTGTTAATGCTTTTCAAAATCAGAATAAAAATTGAAATTGGCGCGTTTAAACGGCACTACATTTGCTGTTCATTTTAATTAAGTCGCGGTTACAAAAGGTAATGTGGCCTTGATATTAGACAGAAAAGCCCGGCCTTCTTGCCTACAGCAACCTTAACCCAAAGTTCGATTTCTTGCCATGTTAAGAAAGATATTGTTCTTTTCCTTGTTGCTTTTGATACCGGTGCTCTTGATGCTGGACTGGGGTAGTAAGTCTGTCTCGCCCACATCGGCCGCAAAAGCCAGTATTGTAACTTCTGAAGGGCTCAGTTCTGAGGCATTGGCTCGCATCGCCATGATGGCGCCACCTCCGCGCGTGAAACCCTTGATACTCCGCCGTCAGGTTAACCCCACCATCCTGCACCACACGGCTCCGGATACACTGCCCTACTTGCCCTATGACGCAGCAATGCTCCAGGCCATGTACGAGCAAGTGAATTATTTGAAGCGCTCCGATGTCAGGGAGTATCCCGTGAAGGGCATTAGCAAGGCTGAAATGCAGCGCACGTTGGAGTTGCTCCAGGATTGTCAGGTCTTACAGCCAGAAGCACTGCTCGATCGTTTTGATTTTTATGCCGTTAAGACAGACCTTAAAGGCGATCGCGTGCGTATTACAGGGTATTATACCCCAGTCATTGCGGCTAGCCGTGTTCGTACTTCGGAATTTTCAGTACCCATTTTGCGTCGTCCTGACGGGCCAGTGCCTTCTCCTGCAGCCATTGAGGCTGGAGCGTTGGAAGGTAAAGGCCTTGAGTTGGCCTGGATCCGCAGCAAGCGTGAGTTGGCCGATGCGCAGTTGCAAGGCTCTTGCTGGGTAGAATATGCCGACGGTAAACGCGAGCATTTTGGTTTCGGCGGCTCGGTGAAAGGGCACGGCGGCAAGTACGTTTTCTTCACGCGGATGAGTTCGCAGGAGGTTGTTGGTTCAGGGGCATTCCCGCTTACGGCGGGCTACTCTGTTGCCGTTGACCCGCAATACATTCCATTGGGTGCTACGCTGCTGGCTGAGATCCCCGATGTTGACGAAAAAGGCCGCCTAAAGGGCTATACCTATCGAATACTCTTTGCCCAAGATCGCGGGGGTGCCATTCTGACGACTAAGCGCCTCGATCTGTATAGCGGTATTGGCAAGAAAGGCTTGAAAGAAGCCCGCAAGATCAACGGCTACGGTCGCCTGTGGTTGTTGCTACCTAAGCAATGATTTATTTCAAGACATTTTCTAAACTGCCATCCTCTTGCTATCAGGAGGATGGCAGTTGACTTTTGAGACCCAGAAGAGCCGCTCTAATTGGGCTATCTTCGCGGCAAAATTTGCTCTATGAACGAAATTATGGCTCCACCGGCCTCTGCTTCGGCTCGTCTTATAGCGCTGGAAGACCGCTATAACGCCCACAATTACCATCCACTGCCTGTAGTGCTCGAGCGCGGTCAAGGCGTATACGTGTGGGATGTGGAAGGAAAGCGTTATTTCGATTTTCTTTCGGCCTATAGCGCAGTTAACCAGGGGCATTGTCATCCTCGCATCATCAAGGCATTGGTAGAGCAAGCGCAAAAGCTCACCCTTACCTCGCGAGCCTTTTACAACAGCCTACTCGGGCCTTATGCCGAATTCATCACGCGTTTCTTCGGTTATGACCGCTTATTGCCCATGAACACAGGAGTTGAGGCAGGCGAAACCGCAGTTAAGCTGGCCCGTCACTGGGCTTATCGCGTTAAGGGTGTGCCCGAAAATCAGGCCAAGATGGTCTTTGTACGTGGCAACTTTTGGGGCCGAACCTTAGCCGCTATTTCCTCCTCTACGGATCCTTCCTCCTATCGCGATTTTGGCCCCTTTATGCCTGGGTACATTATTATTCCCTATAACGACTTAGGAGCACTGGAAGAAGCCCTGCAGGATCCTTATGTGGCAGGTTTCATGTTCGAACCCATTCAGGGGGAGGCGGGGGTTGTAGTGCCTGACGATGACTACGTGCCCGGAGTGCGCGATCTGTGCAGCCGCTACAACGTACTTATGATAGCAGATGAGGTGCAGACGGGCATTGGGCGCACAGGCCGCCTGCTGTGTTGCGACCACGCCGGAGTGAAGCCAGATATTTTAGTATTGGGTAAGGCGCTTTCCGGAGGAGTCATCCCCGTGAGCGCCGTATTAGCCTCTGATGAAATCATGCTGACCATCAAGCCCGGTGAACACGGCTCCACCTTCGGCGGCAATCCCTTAGCCTGTGCCGTGGCCATGGAGGCCCTGCAAGTGGTGCGCGATGAGCGTCTGGCTGAAAACGCTGAGCGACTCGGCCACATCTTCCGCCAGCGCATGAGTGTGCTTGTGCAGAAACGCCCAGACCTGTTGCGTTTGGTGCGCGGAAAAGGGCTGCTTAATGCTGTAGTCATCCATGATGTGGCAGAAGAAGGCCAAACAGCCTGGAACCTGTGCCTAAAACTGGCCGAAAACGGCCTGTTGGCCAAACCAACACACGGCAATATCATTCGCTTCGCACCGCCCTTGGTCATTACCGAGGTGCAGCTCGATGTCTGCTGCCAGATCATCGAACAAACAGTGCTCGATTTTCAGCCCTGACCTACAACGGAGTATAAACTTTCGGGCGGCTCCCTTGGCAACGGAACCGCCCGAAATATTTTAGTGATCCCGACAGGATTCGAACCTGTAACCGACTGCTTAGAAGGCAGTTGCTCTATCCCTTGAGCTACGGGACCTTTCTTAGACGTTTGCGGTGCAAAATTATGGCCTTTGCCTGGTCTATGTCGGGTTAAATTAAAAGCGAATGGTGCTTTGGGGTGGCTCGTTGGTGGCTAATCTCTTATTGTTTATATCTCAAAATGCTGCGAGATGACAGGCCGGCCGTAAAATAGGCGGGCCTTTTCATCAAAAATACTTGGCGTCTCTGTGGTATAGAAGATGCGTTGCCCGCCTTTGCTGCAATAGGCGTCTATCTCCGGATGGCGGGGTAGGTAGTCGGCCAGTCGCTCAGCGACCAAGCGACCCTGTTGCAGCAGCTGTACGGAAGGAGGTAGGTAGCTTCTGATCTTACCCAGCAAAAGGGGGTAGTGGGTACAGCCCAGCACGACAGTGTCTATGCAATCTGCTTGGCGAAATAGGGCTGCGATGTCTTTCTGCACAAAGTAGTCCGCACCAGGCCCTAAATGCTCGTTGTTCTCGATGAGCGGCACCCACATCGGGCATGCCTGCTGAAAAACGCATACCTCGGGAAAAAAATGATCAATTTCAATGACATATGAGTTTGACTGCACAGTGCCAGGAGTGGCCAAAATGCCCACGCACCCTGTGCGGGTGAGTTTTCCGACAAGCTCTGTCGTTGGTCGGATGACACCCAGCACGCGGTAGTGAGGGCCGTAACGCGGCAAATGGAGCTGCTGGATGTTGCGCAGGGCCTTGGCTGAAGCGGTGTTGCAGGCCAAAATGACGAAGTGGCATCCTATATTAAATAGGTGTTGGACGCACTCCCAGGTGAATTTGTAGATGGTTTCGAAGGAACGCCCACCGTAAGGAGCGCGAGCATTGTCGCCCAAGTACACATAATCGTACTCGGGCAACAATGCTTCAATTTCGCGAAAGACCGTCAAACCGCCATAGCCAGAGTCAAAGATACCGATGGGGCCGGCCATTACTTGATGCCGAGTTTGGCCTTTACTAATGGTGCTAGGTTGAGCTCTTCATCGGCATACACTACCACCTGGGTGCTGCTGTCGAAGACAAGGAGGAATCCATTTTCGCGTGCCACTTCTTCCATGGCTTTGTTCACGCGCTCAAGAATAGGGCGGTATTCTTCTTCCCGTTTTTTGGCTAACTTGGCATACACTTCTTGCTCGTACTTGCCAATAGCTTCTTCCTCCTCCTGGAGTTTAGCTAGTTGCGTCTGGTAGTCTCTGGGAGAGATGGTACCCTGCTCTTTTTTACGCTCTAACATTGCTGCCTTTTCCTGGAGCTCTTTGGCCATTTCTTGGCCTTTTTTTACCAATTGGTTTTGGAAGGCTTTTAGGTTAGCATCTGCTTGCTTCACCTCGGGCACTTCTGCCAGCAGGGCTGCTGAATTCAGGTAGCCAAACTTTTGGGAAAGCCCCGCCATACTCCACGACAAGAGCAGGGCAATGAAAAGCATTTTTTTCATGGTGATGGATGCGATAAAGGATGCACAAAAATAGTCAGCCGCGAATGACGAAGGTTAATTTCGGCGAAGCATAGCTTTGATGTCTTCCGTCTTGTCGTACTTCTTGTCGGCATATAGCATGCCCGAGGCACTGCCCTTTTCAAAAATGTACTCAAAGCCTCTGTCATTGGCGTATTTCTCGATGGCAGCGTAGACGCGCTCCTGTATAGGGCGAACGAGTTCTTCACGCTTTTTGAACAACTCACCCTCTGGGCCAAAGCGACGGCGCTGTAATTCGCGTACCTCTTTTTCTTTATTGACAATTTCTTCTTCGCGGCGGCGCTTTTGCTCATCGCTCAGGAGCACTTGCTCCGCTTGGTATTTGCTGTACATGCCTTTGATGACGTCCTGTTCTTGGGCAATCTCTTGCCGCCACTGGGTAGCCAATTTATCCAATTGCTCTTGGGCGCGCTGGTATTCGGGTATGCTCTCTAAGATAGCGTTTACATCTACGTAGGCGATGCGCTGTGCGAGGCCAACTACGGCGAGGCTCAGCGCCAGAAAGGTTGCTGCAAGGCGTTTGTTAAGCATGGTATGGTTACTTTTTTGGTCAAACATTGTACGGGCAAAGGTAGGTTATCCGGGATTTCGGGCGAAGGTCAGACGTTGGGCTGTGGTTATAAGTTGCAAGTCAAGTGTTAAGATGTGGAGGTAAAAATGCACTTAAATGGATTGATAACCTGTTAATTAGGGCGAAAGCCAACCAAAATCAAACCTCGGTTTAACGCGGTATTAACCCCTCATTAAAGCCTTTTAAGGGTTGGCCTTACCTTTGCGCTGCCTTCGTTTCAGTATTTTCAACCCTGCTTAGGTATGTATTTCATTGGCCCTGAGCCATTAGACCTCGGTGATCTGGAGGATATTGTCCGACACCGACGCCGTATTGCTCTTTCGGAAGAGGCTCGGCAGTGTTTGCGCGCGAGCTGCGAGTACTTGCAGCGAAAGTTGGCGGCGGACGGAGTGAGCTATTATGGCATTAACACTGGTTTTGGTGCGCTTTGCAACGTTCGGATTTCGGAAGCAGACATTGTTCAGTTGCAGCACAACCTGCTACATTCACATGCAGCGGGCATGGGTGAGCCGGTAGCGCCAGACTTGGTGCGTCTCATGCTGTTGCTCAAGATAAAGAGCTTATGCTACGGGCACTCGGCCGTGCGCGAGCAAGTAGTAGAGCGGTTGGTGGATTTCTACAATGAGGAGGTGTTGCCCGTCGTCCCAGAACAGGGGTCTCTGGGAGCTTCGGGCGATTTAGCTCCCTTGGCTCATTTGAGTCTGCCCTTGGCTGGGTTGGGGGAAGTATGGTATCAGGGGTATAGAACGCCCTCAGCTGAGGTACTGCGGCTCAGGGGCTGGCAGCCGTTGGACTTTCAGGCGAAAGAGGCACTTGCGCTTCTCAACGGCACACAATTCTCGACGGCACACGCAGTATGGTGCTTGTTGGAGGGTCAACGTCTTATGCGTCTCGCAGATTTGAATGCGGCCATTAGCTTTGACGCTTTCGATTGTCATCTGACACCTCTGGATGAGCGCCTACACCACATCCGCCCGCATGCTGGACAGCGGGCGACGGCCAGAAACATGCGCCAATGGCTCTTGGGAAGCGCCATCGCCGCTGCGCCCAAGGAACACGTGCAAGATCCGTATTCTTTCCGCTGTGCCCCTCAGGTACACGGCGCCAGCCGAGACGCATTGCAGCACGCCGCACAGGTGGTGCTTACGGAGGTGAATAGCGTTACCGACAACCCTAACGTATTTCCTGATAGCGACGCCATCCTCTCGGGTGGCAACTTCCATGCGCAGCCTATTGCACTGGTGCTGGACTACATGGCCTTGGCATTGTCGGAAATAGGAAGCATTGCTGAGCGCCGTATTTTCCAGTTGCTCAGTGGCCAACGCGGGCTTCCGCCATTCCTAACCTCTCGGCCTGGCTTGCATTCGGGGATGATGATCGCCCAATACACTGCTGCGGCTATTGCTAGCCAGAACAAAACACTGTGTATGCCAGCTTCTGCTGATAGCATCGTCAGCAGCAATGGCCAGGAAGACCACGTTAGCATGGCCGCCAACGCCGGTGTAAAAACTTTGCGCATTGTCCAAAACACCGAGCGGCTGTTGGCCATCGAATTTATGGTAGCCATGCAGGCTCTCGATTTTCGTTTGCCGCTTCGTTCGTCAGCGCGCATTGAGGAACTGCGCGAGCGCTACCGGGCTGTTGTAGGGCATTTAGAAGAGGATCGCATCTTAAGTACAGATATGGAGCGCACGGTGGAGTTCTTGCGTGCCGTTCAGCTATAGCCCTTGGGTTGCCTTGCTGCGGAGCTCTACCTTTACTGCAGCCCAACAAAGTAGCTGTTGCTCATGCATACCGCCGGGATGGTTTTTGTCGCTGCGCTGGGGATTACGCTTGGCCTCGTCGTAGTGTTCATTCGGCTGGCGCAGAGGTGGCGTTTTTACACCTTGCCCAACGAAAGAACCATCCACAGCAAACCTGTGCCGCCGGTAGGAGGGTTGGCTTTTTCAGTAGGAGCGTTCCTGAGCATAAGCCTGTGTGCGCTAAGTAGCGTGCTATCGTTGTGGCCTATATGGGTGTCTTTGGCGATATTAGTATTGGTAGGTTGGCTCGACGACTGGCAACACCTCTCTCCAAAACAGAAGTTATTCGGGCAGCTGGTGGCGGCAGGCTTGATGGTGGTGTGGGGCGATGTGCGCTTGTGTCATTTTGAAGGTATCTTTGGCTTGGGCGCTCTGCCCGAAACAGCAAGCATAAGCCTGTCAGTGTTTGGCGTGGTGGCTATCATCAACGCCTTCAACCTGATAGATGGCGCAGATGGGCTGGCAGGAAGCTTGGCTCTTTGGGTGTGCATGGCTTTTGGTCTGTGGATGTACGAAGTTGGACAGATGGACTTGGCTCTGTTAGCGGCAGGAATAGCGGGAGCATTGACCGCCTTTTTATACTTTAATATAGCACCTGCGCGGGTGTTTATGGGAGATGCAGGCTCGATGTTTGTGGGAGCTGCGGCGGCAGTGCTAGCATTTGCTTTTGTAGAGGGAAACCGGCAGTTGCCTGAGACGCATGAGTGGCATATCTCAACAGGGCCGGCTTTGGCCACAGCGGTTTTGTTTGTACCACTTTCCGATGCCGTGCGCGTATTTGTGCTGCGCTTGAAGCAAGGACGCTCCCCTTTCTTTGCAGACACGAGCCATGTGCATCACATTTTGTTGCGCAAAGGCTGGACGCCATCCCAAATCTCTGTAGGGTTGGTGCTATTTAGCGCGATGGTTACCTCAACAGTGTGGTTTTTTCAGGCATGGGGTAATGCAGCCTTACTCCTGCTACAAGGGGCAATTGCAGTAGCCATATCGGCCAAATTGGAGCGGCTTTAAAAAATGCGTTTTTGCAATGCCTCGACGTAACTGGGGCCAACGGGCAGCCTTTGGCCACTGATATAGAGGCAGTCCTCCTCGACGGCTTCAATGTGTTTAATGGCTGCGATGTAGGACTTGTGGATGCGAATGAAGCGATCCGGCGGCAAGATTTCTTCCAGACGCCGCAAGGAAAGCAGCGACAGCAGACGCCCGCCTGTCAGGTGGAAGGCTACGTACTCGCGCATGCCTTGGATATAGAGAATGTCGTCGAGGCGGATGCGATGAGTTCTGTGTTCGGCTTTTACGAGCAGGTGGCCTTGAGCAGTGCTCACGTGGAAAAGCTCCTTGACTGTGGGAGATTGCTCTCGCGCTTTGAGTTGGGCAGCAGCCTTAGTTACTGCTTGGCTGAAGCGTTCGTAGGAGAAGGGCTTTAACAAGTAGTCGGCCACATCTAGCTCGTATCCTTCGATGGCGTATTGTTCGTAAGCGGTAGTGAAAACAACAACGGGTTTGACTATCAGTGCTTTTAACAAGTCAGTGCCAGTCAAGTCAGGCATTTGTATGTCTAAGAAGAGAAGATCTACAGGCAGCTGATGTAAGGCACTTAGTGCTTGAACAGCATCGGCGCACTCGCCTACCCACTGCAAAGAGGATGTTTGTTCAATGTAGTGCCTCAACAACTTGCGAGCGAGTTCTTCATCGTCCACGACGAGGCAGCGAATGGGCGCATTCATTTCTTATGATCCGTTGAGCTAGGCGCCGGGGGAGCGGCTAGGTTGAGGTAAAGATGAACGTGAAATATATCTCCTTCAGCACGGGTGTCGAGGATGTGGCGATTTGGGTACAGTAACTCCAGCTGACGGCGCACATTGTGTAACCCTATACCACCCACTTCATCTTTGATATGGGCACTGTCTGGAATGCTGTTGGATATTTCAAAGACGACGTGGTCGTCGCCCGTTACCAGTTTTATTTTAATCCATCCTTTCTCTCGGTCTTCTATTTTGCTGTGTTTGAAGGCGTTCTCAACGAAAGGAACTAACAGGAGCGGCGCAATAAGCAAGCCAGGGCGCGACTCATCGAGTTGCACCTGTACATTGAGGCCGCGGCTGTCTTTCAACAAGTGAAGGGCAATGAAGTGCCGCAGATACTCAATCTCTTTCCCGAGCGAAACGCGATCCGCTTTGCAATCGTGAAGCATGTACCGAAGCATGCCCGAGAGCTTGAGCAACATTTCCGGAGCGTGTTCAGATTTGGTTACGGTGAGAGCGTAAATGTTATTGAGGGCATTGAACAGGAAATGGGGGTTGATTTGAGAACGCAGAAACTTGAGCTCGGCCTCCAGTTTCTCTCCACGAAGTTCGGCAGCTTCGCGTTCCTTTTGGTTTGCATAGCGGGCCACCTCAAAAAGCGCACTGCCTATGAGAGCTGTAAAATAAGGCATTGCCATGCCGATATACCTGAATGCCAGGTTAGGGCTGCTTCTTCCAGAAGAGGCCGCCTGTCGTGGACGCTTGAAATACTCGGCCCAAGGAGCACCATCCCAGCTGATAAACAGCACGATGAGAACTATAAGCGCAATGCTGGCAATGACATAAGCTACTTCCTTTTTGCTGAAGTACAATCGAGACAAAAGTACTTCCACATTCAGCCATACTACCAAGAGAATGCCCGAGAGCACCACCGAGCTGCGAACCAGGACGCGGACAGGTTCTTCCCAGTTACCCAGCAGAATGGAGGGTACCAGAACCCAAAAGGAGCCCCAGAACAAAATTTGAAGCCACGTCGAGCGCTTGGGCCAGTATTGCAACATGCCAGCAAAGATGCCTAATGTACGCCCTTGGCGACAAATAAAATCCATTAAAGTAGCCTGTCGGCAGTCCGCCTCCTGATTTGGTTCAACAATGCTCCGCCGCCCTGTAAAAGAAAATCTATTGATGAAAGAAATGTGGTGTTCGCTGGGTAAATGGCCCTATTGATTGGATTTTTTTTCTGCCCAATACCCTTTCCCTCACCTTTGTATCGTCCTTAAAATGTCAGGTTATGCATAAGTATATTGCTCAATCATTAGCCCTCTTTGGATTGTTAGGAGCAACTGCACTGTTTGCCCAACCAGGGGGTCAAGGCCAATGGATGAACCCGGAGCAACGCGCCGAACAACAGACAGCCCAGATGAGAGAACGTCTGGCTCTTTCTGATGCACAGGCTGCTAAGGTGCACGAAATCAATCTCAAGTACGCCCGTCAAGCCCAGGAAGCCCGCCAAAATGCGGAGGGCGACTGGAACACCATGCGCACTCAAATGGCGACCATCAGGGAGGCTCATGACCAAGAGCTACAGACCGTCCTGACGAAAGACCAGTGGCAGCAATGGCTAACGGCACGCGAACAGATGCGCGAGCAAATGCGTGAGCGTCGAGATGGACAACGACCAGGGCAGCTTGTAACTCCGCCCAATGAAAACCCGGACGCCAACAAAAAAGCCAAACCCAAAAAGGAAAAAAAGAACCGCGGCCGGGACGCTAACCCAAACGGCAACCGGTAAACACATCAACACGCGCTAGTGCTTCGAGGTGCCGCCATCAGGCGGCACTTTCGAAGGTAGCCGCAAGTAGCTAGTAGAAGTATTGAGCCACCTCAGCCTCATTATTCTTTTAGGGGGCTATCGTTAACACACACATTTTTTGGTCATGAAACACCTATTGATGGCGGCAGCATGGCTGGTCGCCTCCGTCGCTTTTGCCCAAACCTATGCTATCCGCGGAAAAGTCCTGGACGAACAGGGCCAACCCATGCCTGGAGCCACAGTCAGCTTGCAACATCCATGGGGTGAAGTGGTGAAAAATACAGCCACTGTGCTAGACGGCACTTTTGCCCTGAATCAAGTCGAGCGCGGCGGATATCGTTTGGTCATCACAGCCTTGGGTTATAAGCCACTGCGCCGAGAAGTTACCCTTTCTCAAGGCGACATCCAGCTAGGTAGTTTTTCTTTAGAGCCAGACGATATCATACTCAAAGGCATTGAAGTGAAAAGTACCGTCCCCATTGCCCAACAAAAGGGTGATACCACAGAGTTTAACGCCAGCTCCGTCAAGGTGATGAAAGACGCTGACGCCGCTGACTTAGTGGAAAAACTTCCTTCTGTTACGGTGGAAGGGGGCGCCATCAAAGCCCAAGGTGAAAACGTCGGTCAAGTACTTATAGATGGCAGGCCTTTCTTTGGCAACGACCCTATGGCAGCCTTGCGCAACTTGCCCGCCGAAGTGATTGACAAGGTGCAAATCTTCGACCAGCAGAGCGAACAAGCACAATTCACTGGTTTTCAGGATGGCAACACCACCAAAACAATTAATATCGTAACCAAAAGCGACATGCGCCAAGGTCAATTTGGCAAAGTATACGGCGGCTATGGTTATGAGGATCGCTATCAGGCGGGCGGAAACATCAACTTTTTCGACGGCAACCGCCGCATTGCCCTCATTGGCGTGGCCAACAATATCAATGTGCAAAATTTTGCCGTAGAAGACCTCCTCGGTGTGGTGGGGGGCGGACGCGGCGGCCCTGGCGGTGGGCGTATGTTCATGATGATGGGCGGTGGACGTGGTCCGGGCGGTGGTGGCCCTGGTGGCGGCGGACTAGGGGATTTCTTAGTGCGCCCTCAAGGCGGAGTGGCTACTACTACGGCCGTAGGCATCAACTATTCGGACAAATGGGGAACGAAAACTGATGTTACGGCCAGCTATTTCTTTAACAAATCCAACACCTTGGCACTTAGCAATACTTTCCGCCAATTCCTCAACAGCCAAGGAGAGCTGGCTGAGCTGTATAGCGAAAGCGCCGAAAACCGGACGGATAACACCAACCACCGCTTTAATGCGCGCGTAGAAATCAAGCTGGACAGCATGAATTCGTTGCTCTTCCGCCCGCGTCTTACTGCCCAACTTAACGAGGGCGCCTCTGCCACCATAGGGCGTACCCTGTTTCAAAACAACCTCATTGGTCTGACGGACAACCAGTACCGCTCTGACCTCTCGGCCCTCACCCTCAACGGCGGCCTCTTATGGCGGCATCGCATGGCCAAAAAGGGGCGTACCTTCTCGCTCAACCTCAACGGTGGCTATGCACCCAAGCGCGGCACATCTTGGCTCGACTCCGAAAATGAGTTCCCTAGGCAAGGAGTGGTGAGCCTCCTCGACCAACGCACTTCCTTAGATATTGGCAACTGGAACCTGGCCGGTAATGCCGAGTACACCGAACCTGTGGGCGAAAACGCCCAGATCTTGCTCAACTACCGCCTCAGCTACCAGCAGGAAGCTTCCGATAGGCTTACCTACGACTGGGAAGAAGCATCTGGAGGCTATACTCTGCTCAACGAACAACTATCCAACGTCTTTTCTAATGACTACACCACTCACCAAACAGGCGTCGGATACAACTATACCAAAGGGCGGGATATGAATTTTAACGTGCGCGTCAACACCCAGTGGGCTACGCTGGCCAACCAACGCACTTTCCCTCTGGTGGCCAATATCAACCAGACCTTTTTCAATGTGCTGCCCTCGGCCATGTTCCGATATGACTTGAGCCGCACGCAGAACATCCGCGTCTTTTATCGCAGCAGCACGCAGCTGCCCTCGGTGGAGCAACTCCAAGATGTGCTGAACAACAGCAATCCCGTGCAGCTCACAGTGGGTAATCCGAACCTGCGCCAGACCTTCCAACAAAACATTTTTGGTCGCTATCAGGCATCTGACCCCCAAAAAGGCAGCACGCTGTTCTTTGGTATGGGGGCCACCTTTACACAGGATTACATCGCCACGGCTACCTATTTGGCCAATAATGATCACCCCATTCTGGAACAATACCAAGTACCGCGCGGAGCGCGTCTTTCCCGGCCTGTCAACCTCGACGGTTATCGCTCTTTCCGCGGCTTTGCCTCTTATGGAATGCCCCTCAAAGGCCTGAAGACCAACATCAATGTGGATGGCTTCTACACCTATTCTAGAACGCCAGGGCTTATCAACGATGCGCTCAATTTGGCCCATAACCACATTGTGGGCGTTGGCCTCACCTTTGCCAGCAACATTAGCGAGCGCCTCGATTTCACTTTGTCGGCGCGCCCCAACCTCAATGTTGCAAACAACACCTTCCAAACGGCGAGCAATACCCGCTACTTTAGCCAAATTTCCCGCTTCCGCCTGAATTGGATAGCATGGAAGGGCCTTGTGCTGCGCTCTGACCTGGTCCACAACCTCAACGCCGGTCTAAGTGAAGGATTTGATCAGAACTTCTGGCTCTGGCATCTGGCTATTGGCAAAAAGGTATTCAAAAACGAGCGCGGTGAAATTGCACTGGCGGTTAATGACGTACTCAGCCAGAACCGAAGCATAAGCCGAAACGTAACAGAGACCTACGTGGAAGACCTGCAAACCAATGCCCTGCAGCGCTTTGTCATGCTGTCCTTCACCTACAACCTGCGTCATTTCCGCACCAGCAAGGCGCCCAGCAGTGACGCACCAAATGGTCCGCGCGTGATGGAATTTTGGGGGCCGCGTATGTGAGCAATCTGTTGCCTACGGCCCGAGAATATTTGCCCAATTTTGCTGCCCCATGCGGCGCTATCATTATTTTGCAGTGTTCAAGCCCTATGGGATGCTTAGCCAATTCACGCCTGACCACCCTGGGCAGCGAACATTGGCTGATTTGGGTTTTCCCTTTCCCAAAAGCGTCTATCCTGTTGGCCGTCTGGATGCCGATAGCGAGGGGTTGCTGTTGCTCACCGACAACGCAAAGATGAAAACACGCCTCTTGGCGCCCGAATACGGCCATGAGCGCACCTACTTCGCTCAGGTAGAGGGTATTCCGGATGAGGTGGCTATGGAACAGCTGCGCCGGGGTGTGGCTATCCGCATTCATGGGCGAGTGTATCAAACCTTGCCTGCTCTTGTGCACCAGCTGGACAAGTCACCTGACCTGCCACCCCGCGAGCCACCCGTACGCTATCGCAAAAGCATACCAGATTGTTGGTTGCAGATAACCCTTACTGAGGGTAAGAACCGACAAGTGCGCCGTATGTGTGCGGCCGTAGGATATCCGGTGCTTCGCTTGGTGCGCGTACAGTTTGGGCCGCTCCGCTTGGGGCAAGGCTCCTTGAGCCACTTCCAGAAGCCTGGAGATGTATGTGTGTTAGAGGTGGCTGATTTGCTCAAGGGTTGGGGCTGTTAGCCGCAGTTTCTGCCAAACTTGCCATGCCCCCGACGCACAATCTCACAGAAGAGAGACGCTTGTGTCGTAGGACTCGTTCGTCGCAATAGGTGTCTGGCTTATCCTCAGTATGAACTTATTCTGTTCACGAACTCAAAGGCCCAGCTTACATGCCTAAAACGTCCCTTTCACGAATTCGCACGTGATTTAAAAGGGTACACATTTTCTCGTAAGAAGCCCGGTAGCTGTTCCCCAAACCACCCGCTCTACGTCTGCCGCCACCTACACCACCTTCACCGAGGCCGTTTTTTGGGAAAAACGGCTCCAGCGCTTTGGCTTGGTTTTTTCGCGTACCTGCACCTGCGGAGCTCCAGCTTGGGCTTGAGCATGTGCCCGTCTCGCCCTGGGGGCTTAATAACGGCGTGAGCGGCACCGCAGGGTCGCCGTGCTTGCAGGCGCAGAGACGGGAGGCTGCTGTTTCGCCATTATTAAGGCCCAAAAGCGGGACGAAAACACGCACGGGGCCCAGCAGGAGCCGTACGCCTATCCGCTACGCCCACAGTAGCCGCTCCGAAGCTGACAGCCGTTTTTTCACCCCAAAAAAATGGAGGAGAGAAAGGCGATAAGGGTAGAAAGTGGCCGGTTCTACTTTTCACGCGACTGCGTCGGTGAGATTTGTCTTCAAATATGCCTTGAGGGCGCTTTGGAAAATATCATTCATCATTCATTATTCATCATTCATCATTTCAAAATAGCAGGCCCTGCGGACGCTTTGGAAAATGTACCCTTTGCAAGCACGTGATATAACTTGGAAAAACAGTATTGTTGCTGAGATGCTAAAGTATTCATCTACAGATGACAGTGTATGTCGGAGCAACACACATCCGGTGCTCTTGGGCAAGTCAAGTGGCCTTTTGGAGAGCCCAGAACAGATGGTTAATATCGTCTTAAGGCCATCGAGTAGCTCTCAGGCTTTCCAGCATTGGCCTATACCTTTGGCGCACCATTCCCAGTCGCGATGCTACGTAGCAAACTGCTATCTTTGGTGCTGGTCATTGCTCTTGGCAGTCAGGTGTTTGCCCAACAGCACGACCATTATTTTGTCAATTGGTTCACCTATTTTGGCCAATATCGCCTTAGCCCACATTGGGGGATCCATACGGACTTGCAATTTCGGATGGACGACAAGGTGCATCGCACAAATCAATCGCTGCTGCGCATAGGGCTGCAGCACTTGCTCTCTCCAACAACTAACCTCACTTTGGGCTATGCTCTCATTGGGACATACAGCGCGAGCTCCGGAGCCTACTTCGGAGAACACCGCTTGTGGCAGCAGTACATGCACACAGCTCGCATGGGAGCAAGTGTTAGCATGACCCACCGCCTGCGGCTTGAGGAGCGCTGGGTTGGCCGAAGTGATGCAGGTAATGGATGGCGCAATGGCTTTCGGCTTCGCTACTTTAACCGCACGATCATTGACCTTTCGGTGAAGGCTCCATCTCGGGCGCGCCCCTACTTGGCCCTGCAGAATGAACTGTTCCTCAATGGTGCATCTCGCGACATTAACCCCAACCTCTTCGACCAAAACCGCCTGCTGATTGCCATAGGTGTGTTGCATCAAAAGCATACTCGCTTGGAAGTTGGTTACATGAACCAATACATTAATCCTCCTGGAAACACCGATGTTGTCAACCACGTTTTGCATTTCTCACTGCTTCAGTGGTTGGATTTTGCGTCCTCAGAGCAGTAGTTTTCTTTCATCAAAAATATCTTTCTAGTTTCATGATCCGGTACACACTTGCTCCTTTTTTCCTTGGGCTTGTCCTTTTTTTTGTCAGTTGTGACGCCCTTCAGAATGTAGCCAATGAAGCTATGCGCGAGCCCAGCACTGCGGAGGTCAATCAGGGCCTTAAAGAGGCCTTGAACCGCGGTGTTTCCAACGGTGTCAGCAGCCTCTCCGCGCGCGACGGCTATTTCAGAAGCCCATACAAGATCCTACTGCCTCCTGAAGCGCGCACGGTAACGGATCGTCTCAGAAACGTACCGGGCTTCAGTAATCTCGAAAATGAATTACTCGAGCGCATTAACCGTGGCGCAGAAGAAGCGGCGAAAGAGGCTGGCCCGATCTTCCTTTCGGCCATCAGGAGCATGACGTTTCAGGATGCTTTCAACATCTTGATGGGGCCCGACAACGCTGCTACCAGCTATTTGCATCGCACGACCTACCAGCAGTTGTACGACAAGTTCAACCCCGTCATGGTGCGCGCATTGGATAATATCGGGGCCAATAAGTTATGGCGCGACGCTACCACGGCTTACAACCAGATACCTCTCGTCAGTAAGGTCAACACAGACCTGGGCGACTATGTAACGAGAGAGGCCCTCAAGGGGCTGTTTGCCAAAATTGAGGAGGAGGAGAAGAACATCCGTCGCAACCCGCTGGCGCGCACGACGGCCCTGTTGCAGAAGGTTTTTGCTCGGCAGGATGCCAACCGCAAATAGCCGGCGCGAGGGGCGGCGCCATGGATAGTGCACCCGTGTTGTTGCTTTGCGTGTTCGGCCTTACTTTTGTTCGAGCAAGCACTTTCCTTTTATGGGCACGGTTGGCATCGCAATGAAAAGATGGCTGGGCGACCTGTTGGGGATGATTTATCCCGATTTGTGCGCTGGCTGTGGCAAGGCATCAACTTCGGCGGTGAGTTGTTTTTGCGTGCGTTGTCAGTACCAGTTGCTGCCTGCAGATATGCATTTTTTGCGCGAGAATGACTTTACTGAGCGTCTCTGGGGGCGTATACCATTAGAAAGCGGAGCTGCGCTTTATTTCTTCCAGCGCCGAAGTCCTCTGCAACGCGCCTTGCATCAGCTGAAATACCACCGTAATGCGGAGGTTGGGCTGCGTTTGGGACGCCTGCTGGGGCACCAACTACGGCAGTCTCCGCTTTTTCAATCTGTAGAGGCGGTTATCCCTGTGCCCTTGCATCCGAAGAAGTTGCGAATACGCGGTTACAACCAGAGTGCTCTCATTGCTAAGGGCATATCTGAGGCCATGGTCGTTCCAGTGTTGAACGATGTGTTAGTGCGACAGCAGTTCTCTGAGTCCCAGACGCGAAAAGGGCGCATGGATCGCTTCGGCAATGTGGAGGAGGTGTTTGCCCTTCTTTGTGAGGAAGAGGTGGCTGGAAAACATTTGTTGCTAGTGGATGATGTCCTCACTACAGGCGCAACTTTGGAGGCCTGCGGCAAAACCTTGCTGACAGCTCCTGGCGTTCGACTCAGTATGGCAACTATTGCCATAGCCACGAATAAGGCGCGCTAAATACACCGAAATGATATTGACAGGGAAAGAGCAGGATTTTGCACATCGCTATTTGGATGCTGATCTGGCCAAGTTGGTTTTGTCAGCCCATCAATACCCTGACATAGCCGTGCGCAATGTAGTGCCCTGCATCGCGGCACTTCGGAAGCTCCGCGCTAAAGTACCCCTGTGGTTCAGGTTTGATCTTGATATTCCTCCTGCATTGAGTGTCGAGCAAGCGTCCTCAGAAATTGCCGCTCGCTTCAAGGCAAGTTTGTTCTCAGGTCAGCGGATGCTCGACTTGACGGGTGGCGTAGGTGTGGATGCGTTCTTTTGGTCGGCATCCTTCGAAGAAGTTTTCTACGTAGAACGAGACCCTGAGTTAGCTGAGTCTGCTCGCCACAATTTTGCCCTTTTGGGAGCAAAGAACATTCGCGTCCTGACCGCAGAGGCCGAGTCTTTTTTGCACGTCGGCACTGATACCTTTGATTTGATCTACTTAGACCCTGCGCGGCGAGATGAACATCGGCAGCGTATGTTTCGGTTGGAGGAGTGTTCTCTCAATGTTCTTACCCTGCGCGAGCGGTTGTTGCAGCGAGCACCTCGCGTGCTCATTAAGGCAGCCCCTTTGTTAGACCTCAGCCTTGCCATGGAACAATTGCAATACGTTACTCGCATCTGGGTGGTGTCAGTAGCGGGCGAAGTCAAGGAGGTGCTGCTCCTACTGGAGCGAACCCGCATCGCACCTGATGAGGTGCCCATTGAGGCGGTAGCCATTTCTCATCGAGGAGAGCGCCGAAGGTTCGTGTATTCGCGCGCGGAGGAGCGCACCAATGAGCCGACCTTCGCTTCTCCGAAGGCGTACCTCTACGAGCCTGATGCGGCCGTGTTGAAGGCCGGAGCGTTCAAGACCTTTGCGGTGCGCTATGGCCTTGAGAAGCTAAGCCCCCATGCACACCTATACACTTCTGCGTCGTACATTTCGGGAATGCCGGCTCGTGCCTTTGCAATAGAGGCGGTGGAGAAGTACGACAAAAGGGCCGTCCAGCGCTATTTGCCGGAAAAGAGGGCAAACGTGATAGTGCGGCATTTCCCCGATACAGCAGAACAAACGCGCAAACGGCTGGGCCTTTCAGAAGGGGGGGACAGGTATCTGTTTGGTACAACAACCTTCGATGGGCAGAAAATTTTGATTTTATGCCGCTACACTGTTGGGTTAGCTGAAACGTTAAAATGAGATGTTCTGAAAATAGGTTTTTATCTCCTCCGTCATTGGAGGCGCTGCTCATCAATGTGTAAACACAACCCTGCCATGCAACCGATTTCTATTGCCGGCCTTTTCTTGATGACGGGGCTGGTTGCTTTTACCCCCCAAGCTGTTAGTGCTCAATCGCCCTTTGAGGAAGACCTGAGCGCCTCGGTGGAGTTCTTTGGAAAGAAGCGGATGGAGTACCAGGAATGGTTACGGGAAAACAATTTGGAGCATGTCTTTTTCGCCGATAGCATACACGCAGCGCCTCAAAAAGTAACCCTGTTTTTAAGAGCGACACATCAAGGGCCACATGTCTGCGACTCACTGCAATGCGCATGGGAGCAGTTGGAAAGGCAGAACTTCCAGCAATACGGCCAGTATTTTCGGGAGCGACTGCTGCGTAAGTGGGCCTTTTTGGCGGAAATTCACGAAGAACAGGCGGAAATCGTGCTGCGTTGCCATGAACCTCCGCATTTTCTGATGCGCATTCGGAGCAATAAAGGGCGTGTACTTAGAGAGGGCCGCTCCGTGCGCGGCGGTGTGTTTCAAGTTTCACTGCCCACTTCCTTGGAGAAAGCCAATTTGGGCGAAGGAAAGGTGCTCATACCTAACAAGCGCGTAGATGTAGCCTGTACTCAGGCGCGCCGCTTCCTCATCAACCATTACAAAAATAAAGGCACCCCCATCCTTTGGCGCGCCCGCATTGACTCCTCTTTTACGACATTTGACGAGTTCGTCATAGAAGTTACCCATTTAAGTCACGAAATTTGCCCGGATGGTTACTACGAGTACCATCGCATTTCCGTCGTAGGCGTGCAGCGCGGGCCAGATGCCGAGCTGACGTGGGAATTTCAGGGCAAATACGGCAGCGGCATCCTTTTTCCGCCTCGTAAGAACGACTACAAGGATCTTTCTTTGAAATACAAGGACAATTTGGAGGACTACCAGCGTCGTTTGTTCAGGCGCATGATTGATCACCTCAACAGGCAATAAATTTTAGTGAAGTACAATTATGGCAGCAACATCAGCCACCACTACGGCGACAACCAGCTCTACTGCCGAAGCGACCACGGCAACCACGCGAACAAGCACACCCTTAAATCCGCGTGCACGTATTGCTCGGCAAATACTCGTTTACCATTTCCTGCTCATTGGCATCTCTTGCGTCTATTATATCCTGCGAGGATTTGACTTTGAAGAGTTTACGGCCCTAATGGGCATTTTAGGCCCCATCACGGCGATGTATGGAGGAGCAGTGTTTCGCTACATCGGGCGAAGCATTACGGAGCCAGTTACCAACGGCAACGGCTCGAAAGTGCCAATCAGCAGCTTAGTCCGTTGGCTGGTGCATGGTCACTTCGTTATCGTGCTATTATTGATTTCTCTAAAAGCCTTGGCCCCCAATGTCTTGAATTTTCAGGACATGGTCATTTTCCTCACGTTGGTGGAGTCTGCTCTAGGCGTTTACATGGGCAATATCATCTTAGCCCTTTTCGAGCCACAACAATCGCCATCGCAAAAAACACCGCCTCAGGCTTGAACGCCTTCCACTGCAGCTAATAGGGACTCAAAGAGCAAGCGCCCATCGGTATTGCCGAGGATTTCTTCAGCGGCCCGCTCAGGGTGCGGCATCATGCCCATGACATTGCGCTGCTCATTGCACACGCCGGCAATGTTGCGCAATGAGCCGTTCGGATTGGCTGCCTCCGTTACCTCTCCTGCCGGCGTGCAATACCGAAACAGCACTTGCCCGTTGGCTTCCAGATGATCGAGGGTTTTCTCGTCGGCGTAGTATCGTCCTTCAGCATGCGCAATGGGTATTTTCAGAGGGCGCTCTGGGTCCAAGTGGGCTGTTAAAGGAGAACGCGTGGTGGCGGGCTTTACCCACACATTTTCGCAGATAAACTGCTGTTGAGCATTGCGTAGCAGCACACCGGGAAGCAGACGCGCTTCACACAAAATCTGAAAACCGTTGCAAATGCCCAACACAAGCCCCCCTTCTTGGGCGAAATCCTTGACGGCTTGCATGATGGGAGAAAACTGAGCAATCGCCCCGGCGCGCACATAGTCGCCATAGGAGAACCCTCCTGGCAGCACTACGCAGTCCAAGTTGCCCGGCAAGTGCGTGTCCTTGTGCCATAGTTTGACTACTGGCTGTTGGAGTACATCACCCAACACGTGCACCATGTCGTCGTCGCAGTTCGAACCTGGAAATACAATAACACCAAATCTCATATAGTGGTAGTACAGATAGTCAAGTAACGCGGTCCCAAAACTGAATTACAAAGACTGTAGCAAATAGTGCCAGATGGAACAGTTCCATAAGAGGATTATTGCGAGAATATTGAAAGAGGTAGCCTAAAAAGATGCCAGCCGTGGGCATACACAACAGGAAGCCATCCAAAGTAGCGCCAGGATGAAAGAATGCGGAGAAAGTGCCAACCAATAAAAACCAGTACAATATGTTAATGTACTTTTTAACTTGAATGATGCGCCTGTAATAGTATATGTTAAAACCAAGCGTTACGATGAGCAGCAGCAAAGCAACAAAGCCAATAGAAAGGCTGAGTTGTGTATCGTCCGGTATATGAAGTATTGGCTTGGATATAGTGTTTTTCAATTGCAGGTGCCAGAATTGTTCTGTGAGATCAAACCAGTAAAGAGCCGTTTGTGAAATAATGAGCACAACCACCACACCAGCCCAATAAACCATTTGCTCGCGCACGGAAAAAGACCGCAATGAAAAAAAGGAAAGATATCCAATGAGCAAAAACCACAGTGCAGGTGGATAAATGAATATGGCTACGGTCAGCCAGACGGCAGTATCGAAAACCGTACTGAAGACCAATGGGCGCCTATACACAGAGAAGATGCGCCAAAGAGCAACAGGTAGAAAGGTGGTAGCGACCAACGCCGGAGAGAGAAAAAGGAAGTCAGGGATGCAAGAGGCGGCCAACCCATAAAGCATGCCAGGAAGCCATGTGCGCTCCTCCATCATCCGGTACTTGTCGGCCAAGCGGTTGATGCCAATCGCCTGGATAAACACGAGTACAGCGGTCAATGATGCTGAAAGCACGGGATTGATTTCTACGTTGGCCAAAAGCCGTTCATAAAGCCAGCCCTCTCCTCCGCTTTCTCTCGATTCCGGGGTTATCCATCCCAATATCGCCGGCAATCGCAGCGCGGCAATATATGCTACCAACAGAAAGACGGTGAACGACTCGTTATTTCTAAAGAGAGCAAGCATGGGAATAGATCAGCCTCGCGGAGGCGGAGCATGTAGGTGCGGCAAAGTTCTGCAAAGCAACCATACAGAGGTCAATCGGGTGGGAAAAAAGCCATTAATTAATCCGCTTTTGGTCGCTGGCGTGCTTTAAGGGTTGAGGGGGCGATGCCTAGAGCGCTGTCCAATTCAACGTGAGGGAAAGAGCAGGTCAGCCCAATCTTAATAATGGCCAAGTGGTGGATGGCATGCTCGAAAGTAAAGATCAACTCTCGGCCCACAGTGCTGGAGTAGCAGGGCTTTACGCTGCTACCTACCTCAGCAAGCACCATGACCGGTTGGTCGAAATCGAGAGTCATAACCGCTCTGATGGTTTCCTGAAAAACCTGACGCGTCACCAAGGGCTGCATTTCATACAAGACGTTGCGAGGTCGCGTAGAGTAGTCTATCACTCCACCTGACGTTGCACCCTTTTGCAGGCATTGGAAAAACTCCAGTATGTGCCGAAAGTGTTGGCCAAGGCTGTTGTAGCCAAGCTCCGAAAGCGGGCGGCAGTACTCTTCTTCTGAAAGTTGCTCTAATACACAGGTTAGTTGTTGGCTCAGGTTCAGTAGCGCGGATCGAATAGGCATGGTCAAGATGTCTTAGGCTAAGAAATATCGGCGTAAATGTACTGACCAATGCATTCTTTATACACAAGCTTAGTTTAGGCAGACAGAAGCTGCTTCTTGAAAGTCTCGAATTCGGCCTCTGTTAGCAGTCCGGAGTCAAGCAACTGTTTGAGTTTGAGCAACTCATCCGCAGGTGAAGCACCTGAGGTGAGCGCCGAAGTCTTTGCGATTTGCTTTTCTGTGGCGGGGTCCACCAGGTGTGTGCGGTGGTTCATACAGAAGCGCACAAACGCCTCCTGTCCTATCATCAGCCGAATAGGGGCAGGCAGAAACTCATAGGCCATGCAAAAGGTCGCCTCCATTCGATCTTCGCCGATAGACTGCGTCAGTGTGCGCAGGCTAAGCAACGGGAGTACTTTTTGCTGAATGATTTGCTGGATCTGAGGCAGGTAGTTCTTCAGAGGGTACAAATCAGCCAATGCTTGCTTGGCGGTCTGTCTCAGGTTTGCCTCGGCTTCCTCTGCCTTTTTCTTCAAATGGGCGGCCTGTTCTTCCAGTTGCCCTTTCCACTTGTCCTTGATGTTTTTGAGCATGATGTGATGAATGATGAATGATGAGTGATGAGTGATATTTTCCAAAGTGCCCTCAGAGCCTGCCATTTTGAAGTGAAAAGTTAAATGTGATAAGTGAAGAGTAGAACCGGCCACTTTCCCCCCTCATCGCCTTTCTCACCTCCATTTTTTTGGGTGAAAAAACGGCTGCCAGCTTCGGAGCCACTGCTGTGGGCGTAGTGGCTGGGGGGCGGCTCCTGTTTGGCCTCGGGCGTGCTTTCGTCCCGCTTTCGGGCCTTAATAATGGCGAAACAGCAGCCTATCGCCTCCGCGCCTGCAAACACGGTGACCCTGCGTTGCCGGTCACGCCGTTATTAGGCCCCCAGGGCGAGACGGGCACATGCTCAAGCTCAAGCCCAAGCCGGAGCTCCGCAGGTGCAGGTGCGCCCAAAAGCCAAACCAAAGCGCTGGAGCCGTTTTTCCCCAAAAACGGCCTCGGTGAGGGAGGAGTAGGCGGCGGCAGGCGCAGTGCAAGTGGTTTGGGAAACAGCCCTCGCAGGAAAATGTGTACCCTTTCAAATCAAAGAACACTCAAAGATAACTACGCGCATGCACTTGCAAAGGGCATCCCCTTGGGTAACACACTCGGCCCTGCAGAAAAGCCGCTACCTTTGCGGCGAAAAAGAAAATCACCCATGACTTCGCGCGAAATTCGCCAGCAATTCCTCGACTTTTTTGCCTCCAAAGGGCATAAAATCATACCCTCGGCGCCCATCGTGGCCAAGAATGATCCCACCCTCATGTTTGTCAACTCGGGCATGGCGCCGCTGAAGGACTATTTCTTGGGCAATCAAAAACCACCCGCTCCGCGCGTAGCAGATACTCAAAAGTGCCTGCGAGTAACAGGCAAACACAACGACCTGGAAGATGTAGGCCGCGACGGCTACCACCACACCATGTTCGAGATGCTGGGCAACTGGTCGTTTGGCGACTACTTCAAAAAAGAAGCCATAGCCTGGTCGTGGGAGCTGCTCACGGAAGTATATCGCCTACCCAAAGACCGCCTCTACGTAACCGTGTTTAAGGGGGATACAGCCGAAAACCTTCCCTTTGATGAGGAGGCGCGCAATGAGTGGCTTAAGTACGTGCCAGAAGAGCGGATTTTGACCTTTGGCAAAAAGGAAAACTTCTGGGAAATGGGCGACCAAGGGCCCTGTGGACCTTGCTCCGAAATCCATATTGACATGCGCCCTGATGCCGAACGAGCCAAGCGGGATGGCCGTGATTTAGTGAATGCTGATGACCCCAACGTCATAGAGATTTGGAACAATGTCTTCATGCAATTCAATCGGCGTGCTGACGGCTCCCTGGAGGAACTGCCCGCTAAAAGCGTGGACACCGGCATGGGCTTCGAGCGGCTGTGCAGGGCCGTTCAAGGAACGGCCTCCAACTACGACACCGACCTGTGGCGCCCGTTGTTCGGTTTTTTGGAAAAATACACCGGTATTCGCTATGAAGGCACCTACCCCGACCTGCACGCCCAGTGGAAGATGACAGACATCGCCATGCGTGTGGTGGCCGACCACTTGCGCGCAGTCTGCTTTACCATAGCCGACGGCGAGATGCCCTCTAATACCGGAGCTGGCTACGTCATTCGCCGCATTTTGCGGCGTGCTGTGCGCTATTACTACTCTTTCTTGGGGCAAAAGGACCCGCTTCTTTACCGCATGGCGCCCATTCTGGCTGAGGAATTTGCCGACGTGTTCCCCGAGCTCAAGGCTCAGATAGACTTTGTAGTGCGCGTAATATTGGAAGAAGAAAAGACCTTTCTGCGAACCTTGGAAAGTGGCCTTAGGCGTATTGAGTCGCTCGAAGTGCGTAACGGCATATTAGACGGGCGTCAGGCTTTCGAATTATACGACACTTATGGCTTCCCTGTTGATCTTACGCGTCTTATTGCACGTGAAAAAGGCTGGAGGGTGGATGAAGAGGGCTTCGAAAGAGCGCTACAAGAACAAAAGGAGCGCTCGCGAAAAGATGCTATTAAGGCGGTTGGCGATTGGATCGGCCTGTGCGACGATAGCGAGGTGGTGTTCCTCGGCTATGACCAATTAGAAGTGCCCGATGCTCGGGTAGTGAAGTATCGCACCGTGCAGGTGAAGGGCAAACCACAGTATCATATCGTGCTCAATCGCACGCCCTTCTATCCTGAGGGCGGTGGGCAAGTCGGCGACACGGGATGGCTGTATTTTGGAGAGGAAAAAATCCAGGTGCTCGACACCAAGAAGGAAAACGATTTGATTATTCACTACGTCGAGCGCCTGCCTCAGCACATAGACGCACCGGCCGTCCGCGCTCAGGTGGACGCCCAACGCCGCCGCCTAATAGAGAACAACCACTCTGCCACGCACTTGCTGCATGCGGCCTTGCGCCGAGTCTTGGGCCACCATGTGCAGCAAAAAGGCTCCTACCTGGACGATCAGACGCTCCGCTTCGACTTCTCCCATTTCCAAAAGGTAACGGACGACGAGCTGGTGCAAATCGAGCATTTGGTCAACCAGAAAATACGGGAGAACATCGCCTTAGAAGAGGCGAGAAGCATTCCGATAGCCGAAGCCCAGCAGATGGGTGCCATGATGCTTTTCGGAGAAAAGTACGGGGAGCGGGTGCGTGTCATCACCTTTGACCCCACCTATTCGCGCGAGTTGTGTGGCGGGTGCCATGTGAAGCAAACAGGGCGCATTGGCTTTTTCAAAATCGTTTCGGAAGGCGCTATTGCTGCTGGGGTGCGCCGTATAGAAGCCCTGACAGCAGATGCCGCAGAGCGCCATGTATCTGCCTTAGAACGCGAGTTGGCAGCCATTCGAGCCTTGCTCAGGGCGCAGGAGCCAGCGCGCGCGGTGGCCGACCTGCAAGAAGAAAACAAGCGCTTGCAAAAGGAAGTCGAACGCTTACTTCAGCAACAAGCGAACCGACTGCGGGAAGAGCTACGCCAGCAGGCCGAACGCCACAATGGTTTTTCTGTTGTCGCCGCGGTTGTGCCCTTGAGCGATGCCAACATCATCAAGACCTTGGCGCATGAGTTGGAGCGCGAGTTAGGCAGCGCGGTTGTAGCTTTAGGCGCTGTCAGCGGCGAAAAACCTCTGCTTACAGTGCGTATTAGCGAAACCTTGGTGAAAGAACACGGCCTGCACGCTGGCAACATGGTCCGAGAGCTCGCCCAAAAATATCTGCGCGGCGGAGGGGGCGGCCAGCCCTCCTTTGCTACAGCCGGTGGCACTGATGCTTCGCGCTTGTCGGAAGCTATTGCGGCCATTAAGGCCTATTTGGCTTAAGTGGAAATGGTGGTCAGAATGGCATTCATCCAAAACAATAGGTAGGGATGGTGAGCCAGGTGGCGCCTGAAAATTTGCCTGCAATTGCTGTCCTAACTGGCTGCAAGCCTTTGGCTTCGAGACTTTTTCAACAGGATAACCCCCCTTTTTGGCAAATAGTTATGAAGAAAGGAATAGCTCTTTTACTGTACCTCTACGCCGCGGCTAACCTTTTAGCCCAGACGCCGGAAGTAGAACTGCGCGCGGGTTTGGTTATCACTAAGTCCTGTCGTATCAAACCTCAAACGTACGTTCTGGCCGCTAAGGCAGAAGTGGCTCCAGGTGATCCATATCAACCTGTCATTGCCATTGTGGGGGACGATATCGAGGTAGATTTTCAGCAGGCCGAGCTGCGCAGCCCTGCTGCACCTGAACGTCCTGACCGCTTCACGGGATTGGCCATCGAGGTGCGGGGCAAAAACGTCGTTCTCAAGAACGCCCGTGTACACGGCTACAAGGTCGGGCTTTTGGCGCACCATTCTCCGGGGTTGAAGGTGGAGAACTGTGATTTCTCCTACAACTATCGGCCTCGTTTGCGCTCTTCGCGTGAACGGGAAGATTTTTCTGATTGGCTCTCCTACCACCAGAACGACCGCAACGAATGGCTTCGCTATGGAGCTGGAATCTACTTAGACAGCTGCCCTAACGCCACCGTGCGCGACTGCCGCATCACAGGCAACCAAAACGCGCTGCTGATGACGCGCTGCGACGACGGTCTTTTCTACAACAACAACTTCTCTTTCAACTCTGGGCTTGGTATCGGGTTGTACCGCAGCAACCGTAACCGCGTCATGCACAACCGACTGGACTGGAACGTGCGCGGTTACTCACATGGCTTTTACCAGCGCGGCCAAGACTCGGCAGCCATCTTGTGCTACGAGCAGAGCAGCAATAATGTCTTTGCTTTTAATTCGGCTACTCACTCTGGCGATGGCTTCTTCCTCTGGGCGGGCCAGACGACGATGGACACAGGCGAGGGCGGTTGTAATGATAACCTCATCTTCGGCAACAACTTTAGCCACGCCGCCACCAATGGCGTGGAGGCAACCTTTAGCCGCAACCGCATCCAGGGCAACCTCATCCGAGAGTGCACTTATGGCGTGTGGGCGGGCTACAGCTACGAAACGACCGTATTTGGCAACCTCATCACAAACTGCCAGACGGGAGTAGCCATTGAACACGGACAAAATAACACCATCCGCCTCAACCTTTTCGACAGCGACAGCATCGCAGTGCACTTTTGGGAACGCGATAAGCAACCCGATGACTGGGCCTATGCTCAGAAGCGCGACGTCCGCAGCCGCGACGCCGTCATTGACCGCAACGCATTCCTGCGCTGTGCCGTGCCGCTTAAAATTGCTTCGTCAAAAAATATCTCTGTCAATGGAGAAAATCTCTTCAGCGGTTTTCAGACCCTCCTCGAAACACCCAAACCCAACGAGGGACTGAAATTCTTGCGCAATGACCTCTACGGCTCGCGCGAACAGATGGAGCAGACTTGGCAACACCCAGAGTTGAGCGCTTCGCGCAAACTGAACTTCAGTTACCCCGAACAGCAACCGCTCAACCCCTACAAACCGCTTGAAATACAACAGTGGGAGATTGACGAACCCGATAGCTTGCCCGGCGGTATGAACACCGCCCTGCCCCCGGATGTGCCTACTGGAAGGCAGCATATTCTCGTGGATGAATGGGGGCCTTACGACTTCCAACGACCCTATGTAATCATCAATAGTGCCTTGGAAACGCCCAGAGGCGACAAGGCCTACATCTTGCGCCTTTTAGGCCCTCCGGGAGTATGGAAGCTTGTGCAACAGCGCGGCAAGTTTACGGTGAGCAAGACCTCCGGCACATTGCCCGGCTATCTGAACGTCTCGCCAGCCCCGGGCGAAGAGGAGGACTTTTGGCTGGAGTTTGAGTACAAGGGCTTGCGCCCTATAGTGGATGCCTTTGGGCGTTCGATACCGGCAGGTCAGCCCTATCGGTTTGTTTTTCAGCGCTACGACAAGAAGATGAACTGGCGCGTACAGTGGTTTAACGCCGCCGACGAGCAATGGAACGCCCTGCTCACACGCACTCCAGATGCTACACCAGTGGAGGAGATGGATGGCCTAAAAGTCGTTGCGGAAAAGACAGTCAAAGACCTGTATTTTGCTTGGTGGGGTGCCCCTGTCGAAGGGGCGCGGGCGGATCGCTTCGTTACGGTGGCTACTTCTACGGCGGCCCTGCCGCCAGGGCGATATCGCATCGAGCTGACCTCTGACGACGGAGCTCGCCTCTACGTAGATGGGCGCTGTCTCATAGATCGCTGGGATATCCATGAGCCTACGACTGATGAGGTAGAAATAGAATTGGGCGGAGAGCACACATTTCGTATTGAGCACTTCGATGCGGGTGGATTCAGCACTTTGGACTTCCGCCTGCGACCAGTTCGCTAAACCTGCGAACTTGGGCTGCAGGTCTTTTTCGCACGGCTCTGTTTATGGCCGAAGTTCGCATTTACGGTATCCGACATCATGGCCCTGGTTCAGCGCGCAGCTTGTTGGCTGCTCTGCAAGCAGACGCGCCAGAGATACTGCTCGTCGAAGGGACTGCTGACGCTCAGGCGATGTTGCCCTGGATAAACGACCCTGCTCTGCAGCCGCCAGTGGCCTTGCTGTTGTATAACCCCAAGCAGCTGTCGCAGACAGCTTTTTTCCCGTTCGCGGAGTTTTCGCCTGAATGGCAAGCCATTTCCTTTGCTTTGCGCCGCGACATTCCAACCCGGCTGATAGACCTGCCTATGTCACTCGCCTTTGGCCTGCATGAAAATGCAAAGGAAAGGCCCTCTGCTGAGCGGTATGATCCGTTCACGGACATTGCCCGCATGGGAGGCTACACAGATCCAGAGCGTTGGTGGGAAATACACTTTGAGCACCACCGACATGCCGACCCAGCGGAAGTGTTTGCCACCATACTGGAGCTCATGCGCACCTTGCGAATGTCTCAACAAGAGCAAGGGACGGAGGAAAGTCAGGAGACATTGCTTCGCGAGGCCTTCATGCGCCAGGAGGTTCGGCGTGCGCGACAGGAAGGCTTCAAGCACATTGCTGTGGTATGCGGTGCATGGCATGGGCCAGTGTTAGCAGATATGGAGTCTTTCTCTGTGAAAACTGATCAGCAACTGCTCAAAGGGCTGAAGCGCTGTAAGACAGAGGCCACTTGGATACCTTGGTCGTTTGATCGCTTGGCTAAGCAGAGCGGCTATGCGGCGGGCGTTTTGTCTCCCGCTTGGTATCAGGAGCTGTGGGCAGGGGGCGCCCAGTTGGAGCGTTGGTTTGCTCGGGCCTCCCAGCTGCTTCGGCAAGAGGGCCTGATGGCACCACCCGCCCAGGTTGTGGAAGCAGTGCGGTTAGCACAGGCTTTGGCCGCATTGCGGGGTATGCCGTTACCTGGCATCGAGGAACTGCGCGAGGTAGCGGTAAGTGTCTTGTGTAATGGCGCGGAGGCGGCCTATGCGCTGGTCGAGCGCCATCTGGTTGTTGGCGATGTGTTGGGAAGTGTGCCCTCGAGGGTGCCCAGTGTGCCTTTAATGGCCGACTTTGAAGCTCAGCTCCGCAGCGTTCGCCTGAAGCTGAGCACAGAGGAGCAATGCTTGGAATTGGACCTGCGCGAGGAGACGCACTTGCGAAAGAGTCGCCTGTTGCATCGGCTCAGGCTATTAGGCATCTCCTGGGGGCAGGAGCAGGCCGTGCGCGGGCGCAAAGAAGGGCGCTTTCACGAGCACTGGCGGCTTCGCTGGCAGCCCGACTACGCCGTTCAGCTCATCGAAGCGGGGCAATGGGGCGGCACTATTGAGGAAGCCGCCAGTAATCGGCTTTGCTGGCAGCTGCCTTCGGCAAGTGATCTATCCCTGCTGGTATCGCTGTTGAATGCTGCACTTCGGGCCGATCTGCCGACTTTGGTAGGCCCCCTGTTGGAGCGTCTGGAAGACGCCAGCGCCCAGTCACAAGATCTACTCACACTGGCTGATGTGTTATTGCCTCTCGTGGAGGCATTGCGCTATGGTCACGCGCGCCAACTGGATGTAGGCGCTGTAGAGGAACTACTCGAGCGGCTAATACCACGCGTATGTGTGCAATTTCCCGAAGTGTGTGTGGGTATTCAGTACGATGTGGCTGAGGAGGTGAGAAAGCGATTGCTTCAGGTACAGCGTGCGGTAGATCTTTGGCGCCCCGAAGATTACAGGGTGCTTTGGCAAGAGGCTCTTCGGCGCATCAGTGCGCGAGGCGTACCAATGTTGAGTGGCCTCAGCACCCGTTGGCTCTTCGAGCAAGGTGCTCTTGCTCTCATAGAAACCACAACTGCCGTCCAGTTCCACCTTTCTCCCAGTAGCGTCCCTTTGGAAGCAGCACAGTGGTTAGAGGGTTTTCTCCAAGGAGGCGGGTTGCTATTGCTGCACAGACCCGTGCTGTGGCAAGCCCTCAACGGGTGGGTGTGCGCGTTAGCGTCTGAAGATTTTGAGTTAGTGCTCCCGTCGCTGAGGCGTTCCTTTAGCGCTTTTAGCGATGGGGAGCGTCAGAAATTACTAGCGCTTGCACAAAGTTCTCAATCCGCGACCGAGCAAGCAAACCAGCACGCCCTCGACCCTGAGCGCGTGCAGCGATTGCAACCCATCTTGGACGTTCTTTTTGGAAAGACGTAGAGCTGAGCCGTATTTATTTCGGCAGTACGTATTTCTTTACGTCTTCTTCGCTTACTACGTGGTCGCACAGGATGTGCAGGCGCTCTACGACATTGGCCAGCTCGCGTATGTTTCCTGTCCAGTTGTAGTCCTGCAGGGCGCGTATGGCCTCTGGTGAGAATTGTTTGGGCGGATGTCCATAGTCTTCGCTAATGCGCCGATTAAAGTGCTCAATCAGCAGCGGAATATCCTCTCGCCGCTCGTTCAATGAAGGCACCGGCACGACGATAACTGCCAAGCGGTGGTAGAGGTCTTCACGGAAACGCCCAGCCTCTATTTCCTTGCGGAGGTCTTTGTTCGTGGCAGCGATGACGCGGACGTCCACCTTGATCTCCTTGCTATCACCTACGCGGGTAATCTTATTTTCCTGCAGAGCGCGCAGGACCTTGGCCTGGGCGTCTAAGCTCATGTCGCCGATTTCATCTAAGAAGAGAGTGCCACCATGAGCAAGCTCAAACTTGCCAGGCCGGTCTGCAATGGCGCCGGTAAAAGAGCCTTTTTTGTGACCAAACAGTTCGCTTTCAATAAGTTCAGATGGAATAGCAGCGCAGTTGACCTCGACCATAGGGCCGCTGCTGCGCTGACTTTTCTCGTGTATCCAACGGGCTACGAGTTCCTTGCCCGACCCATTAGGGCCGGTGATAAGCACTCGGCTATCGGTTGGCGCTACGCGATCGAGCATGCGCTTGATTTCCAGAATGGGAGCACTTTCGCCAATCATGGTAACACCTTTGGCGCCGCCTTTGACCTGCTTTTCCAAGTTTTTCTTGGTGACGACCAGGTCCACCTTCTCCATAGCATTGCGCACCGTAATAAGCAGGCGGTTCAGGTCCGGTGGTTTGGAAATAAAGTCAAATGCGCCCTTCTTCACGGCTTCCACGGCGGTATCAATGGTGCCATGCCCGCTGACCATGATAACGGGCGTTTCGGGCGAGATCAGCTGGATGCGCTCTAAAGCCTCAATGCCATCCAGTTTGGGCATCTTGACATCCATGATAATGACATCGTACTTCTCGCGCCGAACCTTGGCGACCCCTTCTTCGCCGTCGGCGGCCTCATCAACCTGATACTGTTCAAATTCCAGAATTTCTCGAAGGGTGCGCCGAATAGGCACCTCATCATCAACGATTAAAATTTTGGCCATCTGCTAACTCGTTTTGTTTACCCGGTGTTTTAGCGAGCCACAAAGAAAGAGGGTTTTCTTTAAAAAACGGGGCAACAGCGGTAAAGGAATTCTACACAAGTCGGAAAAACTACCTAAGGGCCTGCCTCTTGAGCACCTCCCTGCACTGTCGGTACTGATCCTCCAATGTTTTCCCGAGATGGGATAAAGACATTAAAGGTGCAGGGCGCAGAGTTTCCAGTCTCTGCGCCCTGCTTGTGATACTTAGCTCCCAGATATTCAGGACGATAACATTCGCAGGAAATATGGTTGAAGGGAGGGGTAGAATGCTGTCTTCCTAAAAACAGACAAGAGTGGCTATCTCATGGATGTATTTGACATTATCTGGCTCCCAGGAAACTGATGAGTATTTGCATTAGAGGTGATTTGTTCAGAAGGTAACTCTTGAAGTACAGCCCGTTGTTTGCATGGCGCAGTTGCATCTTTGTTCCCGACAAGGCGTGATTATTTCATGCTTACAGTCGTTGCAATAATCCTGAACGCATTCCATAGAGCATCCTGTTGTTCTATCAAAAAATAGGATATTGTTGTTCTCACTGATAATAAGGGCTACAGATAGAGATTTATCGTTTCTGCGACCATCGGCCCAAATGTAGTAGAAAAGGCTCCCTTGTTCAGTAGTGGCAGACTTTATTCGGGCATTTGATAGTATGGCTCCATCCAGAATGAATGAAAATGTAGAGGTCAGCGTCGCGTCGTCCATATGAAGCGCGGGAGCTCCATCTATTACAGCTCCTACCTGAATTTGTTGAGCATTGATGGAAAGTGTCCCTGACAACAGGAAAAGGAGAATAGATGCTGTCTTGAAAAGAACCGTTTTCATACGAATAATTTTTTCATTTTGGGCTACTCGTGAGGCTTTTCGCCATCCGCCCTGCCTACTCTCTTTTGGAAAAAGGATTTTCGGCAGTCCAACCTCCTCTGCAACTCAACGCGTTAAATTGTAAGGCAAAGGAAACGAGATTTCCGAACATTAAAAAGCACTTTTTCGCGCCATTTCAAGTCTTTTTGCGCCATTTCAATGCCTCCAATATTTCTCGTTGCTGGGCAGGTGAGAGTAAGCGGTGGGTGTAGTTGATACCTGCTGCTTTCATCCATCTTCGGAGGGTTGTTGAGCTGGTACTCAGCCTTTGGGCAAACTCCTTTTTAGTGAGGTGTGTATGGTGTGCTGGCTCTATTCCCAGCGCTTTCGATATTTCTCGCTGCTGATGAGGCGAGATTAGCCCGCGAGATATGTGGATGCCGGCGGCCTTCATTCGCCTTCGGAGGGTTGTTGGGCTGATGCCCAGCCTTTGGGCGAGCTCTTTTCTAGTGAGGGCTGCATTTTGGTATGGGTCTATTCCCAATACCTCCAATATTTCTCGTTGCTGGGTAGGCGAGAGTAGGCCGCGGGTGTAGTTGATACCTGCTGCTTTCATCCATCTTCGGAGGGTTGCCGGACTGATGCCCAGCTTTTGGGCCAACTCCCTTTTAGTGAGAGCAGTATTAGCCAGCGTCTTTAGATCCAGAACGGGAAACATATTCTTCAGGCTTTGCTTTACGATTTAGCTTGCCTCCGTGTGGGTTGCCCGGAGATTTTCCAAGACAAGCTTTTTGCAATAGCCCGAAGTGTTTTTGACGAGATTACGAGTTCGACTTCTTGTAGTAAAAAACGTAAGGGCCTAATGTTGCAGTACCCATCAAAACGCCCTTTTTTCCAATAGAGTTGTTCTGAAATAAGACATTTTTTAAATATAGGCATAGTTTTGGCCTAATTCATTTGAGATTATGCCCTTTTTCTCGTTCTTTGATA